>Ga0307512_10000710_pt1 | contig 49527 bp, 62 predicted proteins | sample 14_EM_MG_FD_200267 | JGI IMG/M metagenome (GOLD analysis project Ga0307512, IMG submission 200267) | Populus trichocarpa ectomycorrhiza microbial communities from riparian zone in the Pacific Northwest, United States - 14_EM | ecosystem: Host-associated > Plants > Roots > Unclassified | place...
TCCCACTCCCGAACCCAAATCTGGTCAAACTGTACCGTGACAAGGAATTGCGATCCGTGGACTGGCACCCTACAGTCAGGCAGCTAAAGATCGATCCCATTTGACGTACACCGCCATAACAGGCCGCAAGAGGGCCACCGTTTCCGGTATCTGAACGCACAGACCACACAGCCCGGGCGGCGGACGTCTATCCGGCGGAACATGTGCCCTAAGCAGGGCGATAGTGAAGACGCATGGCAGACGGAGTTTTTGAACCGGTAGAACGACCCAAAGTAAAACCGAGTCATCGTTGCAAGCAGGCGTCGCACCATCAAAAAGCCGGAACCACCGGGGGAGGAGTTTTAGGGACTTTCAGAGACTGAGCACGTTATACTAAGCGAGGTGGCGAGAGTGTGGCGAGGAGCAGTCGCCGCTCGAAAAGGAAACTGTAGAAGTCGACTGGATTCTCGAGATAGATTTGTCATGTCTGTGATTGGGCAAGTCTAATCGCTTCGAGTCCTCCAGCACAGCCGGTCAAAAAAGAGTCGGCGCTGGAGTTTTCATTTATCTTTTTACAAATAATAAAATTAAAACCTACGTAGAGAATCCGCACAGCCTTTGTCGTATGCGTGTACGATATCGGGCTAGCCGCGAGTTTGGGGTGGACATAATGTAGCATTCGTGTGCTGATCCACGCACTTTACGCCTGGGGCATTAAATGCAGACGTAAGCGACGGTCGACTCCTCACCGCTACCACGTTCACGGAAAAAACCTTATCGATCAGCGATCTCATTTCCAGAGCAAGGCAAATTCTTATGACACGCGTGTTGGTCCCTGCGACAAATGGTCCTGTCAACACAAACATAACGACGCTAGGTCCCTGCACGTGACTACAATCTAGGTCGGGCGTTTAATCCATCCTCAATCATCATCAGTGTCCTCCGGTTTAGGGCCACCAAAGTGTAACCAATTCAATTTCCTCTTTCTCCTCCGCTCCTCCTGTGCCTTCAATTGATTACGCGTCAACTTTTTCTTCTTCACACCAGGTGCGGCGGGTGCCCCTTTGTCCTCAGCACCGCTGGCTGCAGGTGTCGCAGCTGCAGACGCTGCAGGGCTTTGCACTCTCGAGCGCACTGGTGTGTTGTAACCACTGCCCTTCGGCGATTTGGCCCCGATGAAGGCATCCTCGATCACAGCCGCCTTGCCTTTATGTGTCACTCGACCCTCGGAAATGTTCCAGATTTCTGGGCCTAACATAGTAATTAGTTCATGTATAATTTGTATGGAGATATATTCGGCACTGACAAAGAGCATTCACGAATTCTTCATTATGGGATATTATGACCTTGTTTCAATCACGTCAGACGAACAGTTAAAGCGAATTATTGACAGGGAAATGAAGATGTACCACTGCTCCGGTCCAGTCACGTATAGCAACAGCCAGTCCGCCGAGTGCTTCTCGGTCGAGGAAGTTACTCGGCTCGTCGAGTACACATATCTTTTGCCGCCTTTGAGCCGACTGAGGCGCTGGAGTATTTGAAAAGTGACATACCTGAGGGTTATTCCAAAGACAAGCAGCGATGACGAGCTTGATCTTCTGACCTTTAGAACGAATAAAGCGAAGGTTGAGCGGCTATACACAAAGGGTGCGACCGTCGCTTACCACCTGAAAGACCTGCGATTTCGTTGTACTGGGCGATGTCCCCATCCAGACCTATGTCCTCGAGATGTTTTCGAACGATTTGAGCGGAGGTGTCCCGCTGCCCTGCGCCTTCTCTCGACGCCTCCAAGTCGTCGAATTGTGACACGATCTTCTGGAAACCCTTCTCGAGCAGCTCTTCGCGTGGGATCCATGTGTTGAACCTGTGGTCTAGACCTCTCCACTTGATCTCATATTGGAAGGATTTCTTCAGTTTTTGACGACCCATGATAAGCTATTTGCAACAGGTAAGTGCGCAAGTACAAACGAGAACACTGTGACGGAGCTGCACTCACTTCGAGTTTCCTGCGTTGGCCGTTCTTTCCAACGAAATCCTTATCAAGGAGTGCTTTCTCTTCGTCGGTCAAAACACGGGTAGCCTTTTCCAGGATCTCACCTAATAAGAGGACAATGTAAGTCGCATCAAAGTGAAAGACACGGGGACTCACGATCGTGGCCGTCCTGGAATCGCCACTGGATGTATTGAATTGGCGTCTTCTCTAGATGGCGCTCTGAATCGGGGTGATTGGGAGAAGGTACGGGAGATCGATCGCAAACGAACTGACCAATATGGTGCGTCGCGTGTTGTGAAACATACCCAATTCGTAAGGAAGGGTGTTTATATACTGTTCCTATTTGAGGCTCCGTTTCACCCTGCACAGATTTTAGTGATGGTCCATAAAAATGCACAACAGACACGGACGGTTAGAAGCTTAATGAGCGTCGACTTCCCCGCGCCATTAGGGCCAATTATTCCCACACGACTACCATGCTTTGTTAGCAAATCTGCATGACTATATGTTCGACAAACACAGAACCTTGATAACGATAGTGCACAGCTGACGTTTATCAAACTAGGCGTCGTCTTCCCTGGATAAGTGAAGGTGCAATCCTTCATTTTGAGAATGGCACGAGTATTGCTCCGGACACCCATCAAAGAACCTGGTGGTGGGAACGAAAACTTGACCGAGGTGGCGGCCAAGGTATAATATGATTTGGCTTCCGGGTGTATCTCGACGAATTTTGAAAGGTTTCCGCTGTAATATACAAGCTACTCCACCCCATAAATTGTAACGATGTAGAGAGATAAGCTATGTACAAACCTTCTTATCTTCGTAGTGTATGATGTCCGTTGTTACATCGTCTAAAAATCTGAGAAGACAGGTAAGACGTGATAAGCGTAAACACTGTTTGGAGACTGACCTAGAGTCGTGACTGACGATTAAACATGTTACATTGGTATGTGAAATAAGGTATTCTTCCAGCCATGTCACCGATTCTCTGTCTAACTGAAGTCCGGTAGGTGAGAATAGGGCAGAACCGCCAGACGAGCAAGTCACATACATGGTTGGTCGGCTATGTGAGAAACAAGCAATCGATATTAATGCCAGTTGATGGACACCTATTGATCAATGTGACAAACCTCGTCAAGCAGTAAAAGATCAGCATTGTACAGCATAGCTCTCGCCAGCTCAAGCTTCATCTTCCAGCCACCTGATAGGCCCCCAACGACCTCTGTTTGTCGCGAGTTGTCAAAGCCGACTTCGAGGAGCTGCCCTCGAATCTTATCCCGTGTGACGTGCGCCAGGGCCTTGTCTACGCAGCGCGGAGAGTTAAAAGGGCTTCTGTCTGGGACGAAGAAACACACCTGACGCGATAAAGTCGATTACGGACAACGACGTGTCTTCACCTTGGAGTGAGTGTTCGACCATTACACAACGTAGCTCATCCTGGGGAGGAAAGTTCTCTACTTTTTCGTCACATAGTTGGCGCATAAGAGTTGTCTTCCCGGACCCGTTCGCGCCAAGTATACCATAGCGATGTCCACGGTATAGCTTCAAGGTTGTGTGCGATAGGAGGAGAAGGGCACCATATGCGAGGGAGAAGACAGTATTGCAAAGGAGCGCACCCCCTTCCGAGCCGCCGTCGTGAACGTGAGCGTGTTTGGCCTGTAAAGATAATAATGAATTGGAGGAAAACGACTAGAGGGGGAATGGACTTTTTCGATCGCGTAGAAGTGCTTGCAAACGGACTCTGCAAACGCCGCATTGTCGTTCCCTTGTTTTGGCAACCAAGGAGATATGTAGACTCCAACACAACGATGCCACACGCTCTTGTCTGCAAATCTCTTGGCATACGTGAGGTCCGCAACAAGAGAGGCTGTGAAGTCAAGAACGACAGCCAGGTGCGGATCCTGGGCTGAATGTGGGCTGGCGGAGCCAGTTTGACTCGCCTTCTCTGCAAGGAGTTGACCGAGAGCCTTTCGTGCCACTATGACTTCAGCTGTGACGTCCCTTGGAGGTAGGGTATTGCCCTCTGACGAAGCACCAGCCTTCTGCAACGTGTGCAGCGCGCCTTCTGCGAAAGAACGGACCTAAGATCGCGATCAGTGGCCAGTAAACCAACGTGGACACCACGGACTTCAGGAAATGCAGCACCCTTCGCGATCTTGTCCACGCCAGCTACCAGTGGACCAAGATAGGTCGCAGCGATGACTGGATCGCGGACCAATTTGACTAAATTGTCAATGACGACTACAGCCCGTCTCTGCGCATCCATACTTCGATCATTCAATGCGCGTGTGAGAAGAGGGACGAGAACAGCAAGGGCAGGTGCGGTGACTTCGGCAACAAAGGTCGTATTGGAAAGAGACTTGATGCAGATGGGGACCGAAGATGGATCGGACATGCACTTGACGAGTATTGGGATGTGCGGTGCCAGATCCGCATTAGCAAGAGTAGTGCACAGTGCAGTCGCACACTTGACAGCTGCAGAGGAGACCTTTGCACATGCTCAGCGGACATTCAATTGCACGATCAACATATGGCACACCTCATTTTTCGTGTCATGCATGGCTGCGGTGACAGCAGGCAAGACCATTCCAAGTTCAGTGGCAACCACCTCTTCGGCGCCAATTACAAACGTCCTCATCGCATCGAGCGCACCTGTCTTTGTTCGCCATTTGCCGTTCTCTAAAATACCCTCAAGGGTCTTGTAGACCAACCGGAAGGACTCCGGAGGGAATAGTTTCAGGATCGCTTTTGTTGCTGCGGCAGCGGCCTGGCGGACAACATCGCCTTTATCCATGTATAGATCGAAGAGTGTCGGAAGAGAGGGTAGGAGGATTGGTGCAACAGGAGGGCCAAGGACGGCAGCAAAGGACTGGAAAGCCATGGCTGCGGATTCGCGCTCGTAACCGGACGTTTTATTGGTGGCGAAGTTGTGCATGGTCTCTATGACTTTACCCTCCCTGGAAGGAATGTTTATCGCACAGTAGCCAATAAAACATAGTATGTTCCACTGACTGGAAGGAGGAGAAACCTTGTTTAGATATTTCCCTGGCTAGTGTATCGGCGGCTGCTTTGGCATCTATGTGACAGGGTAGAATCCTATGTCGAGAACGCAACTAAGCTAAGGTGCGTACCGGGTGCGGTGGGCGCAGATTGGAGGGCAGCAAAAAGTGGAGGAAATGAAGAGGCGTCCATTCCTTCGTGAAAATTGGTCTATATGCGGAGAGTAAAGGACTATCGGGCGAAGAATGCAAGGTCCTATATCCAATAGCCTCGTTTCGAATGTTGAAGATGTAGGCGAAGAATCTAGTAGAGAAAGAAAGAGAGTACCCTTGACCCAGACTTTGACGCTCGGCTCTAGTTGGCGGCGGGCGTCTCTATTGTATCAGATGATGCGTCTCTCGGACTGCGCTGCAGCAACAAACGGCGGGGTGGGTCTAATGCCTTAGTTTGATCCAACGAAAGAGAGCAAAAATTTGGGCCAAATCACGTGCACCTAAATACTAAGGCCTGGGTGGGGCTGGAGTTGGAGCTGCCAGTGGCTGGAGCCACGTTTTGACTTAAAAGACCGGGTCACAGCAGATCCAAGCACATGTCTTCTGCTGGCTACGAACCTGTCGCAACAACAGAGGAGTCGTCTTTGCCATCTCCTACTCGTTCTCGCAAATATCGGGTCATTGCAGTCGCACTTTTCGTCAGCGTCCTGGTCGGTCTTGCGGCATACAAATCGGGAATCTGGATTCTGCCGAGTGCTCGGGTTGGATCACGGCCAAACCCGTCCGCTGCATCGACAACACCCTCCGAGAGTGACATCGAAGAACAGAACAACAAGACGGAAACGGAGACGCAAGCAACCATGCCCCATGGGAAGTATAGCGTCGGATAGTGCGTTCGCATCTTCATATTCTGTGAGACTGTGACAGTTCATCAATTCATTATATAGCTTTGTGAACTGGTTTGTGTGCGATCGTGTTTAATCCCCGCTTCAGCTAACTCTCTACCCTAGGGGCATTTATGGGCGCAAATTTCCTCCATCTTCGATTCCCGTTCAGGATCTCACGTATGTCGTGACCTTTCAAACCCTCATTGCCTTGGCAACATCGAAAATTAAAACGCATCTCTTCACAGTCACATCCTGTACGCTTTTGCAAACGTCCGACCTGACAGCGGGGAAGTATTCCTCTCTGATCCGTGGGCGGACCAAGACATTCACTACCCGGGTGATTCGTGGTCCGACTCGGGCACGAATCTCTATGGCAACTTCAAGGCAATACACCTGTTGAAGAAGCGTCACCGTCACCTCAAGCTTCTGCTCTCGATCGGTGGTTGGACGTACTCACCGTCCTTCCATCCCGTGGTCGTATCACCTGCACACCGTGCAGAGTTCGTCAGATCAGCAGTGAAACTTGTGGAGGATTATGGCCTGGACGGCCTGGACGTGGACTACGAATATCCCCAGAATGATGCGCAGGCGGTGGGCTACGTTCACCTTCTGCGTGAACTGAGGACGGCATTGGATGAACACGCACGCCGTAAGCGTGCAGACTACCACTTCTTATTAACAGTGAGCGTCCCCGCTATGAACCGAAGTGTTACCCCTGAGGTATGACAGATTGCAGCTCCGTGTGGGCCAGACAACTACCACAAGCTACACGTCCGGGAAATGATCCCGTTGCTCGACTTCTGGAATCTCATGGCTTACGACTTTTGTCAGTTTTCATTGTTTCTGGTCCTTGTTTCCTATGGCTAAAAACCGAAACAGCTGGGTCTTGGGATAAGGTAGCCAACCACCAAGCTAATATCTTTGGGGGTCCCATCAGCGCCTCGCAAGCCGTCCACTGGTACATTTCGCAAGGTGTTCCACGCCATAAGGTCATACTTGGCGTCCCCCTCTATGGTCGTTCCTTCCTCAACACAGACGGCCCAGGTGCAACCTTCTCAGGTCTTGGCCAAGGTAGTTGGGAATCCGGTGTCTATGACTATCGTGCACTCCCTCTTCCAGGATCCCACATTCTTTGCGATGAGCGGGTACAGGCGAGCTGGACCTATGATTATGGGCGCAAGGAGATGATTAGTTTCGACGACGAGGTTGTCGGACGATGGAAGGGCGAGTATATCGCGCGAGAGGGCCTGGGAGGCAGCATGTTTTGGGAACTTAGTTCTGACAAGGGTGGCGCGCCGAGGGAGGGAATGGAAGGCGGCCACGGGAAGGAGGCACAACCTGGACGAAGTCTCGTACGAGTGGTGAAAGAAGCGATGGGAGAGCTCGATGCAAAGCCGAACTGGTTGCGATACGAAGGAAGCAAGTTCGAGAATCTGAGAAACGGTATGCCGGAGTATTAGTTGTACAACATAGCTTGCCGCACAATAAAGTGGCGTCAGAAACAACCTCTCATTTGCTAGAACTCAAAAAGCTACGAACACTACGAGTCATGTGGGGTGGATAGGTGCATCACTGGCGAGACGAGACGAGAAAAGGGCACGTTCGACACCCCAAAATACATAGGACAATCACCAGATCATTCTGGTGCGATGCCAATGCCAACTAGGCCCACCCAGCCAGACAAAATCCCCTCTGTCAGACGACCGACGAGGAAGTGGACAACCGTACCACTGGCGCTTGGGCCGGTGTTTACATGGAAGTAAAATTTGTTGTGCAACTTTGCCAGAAGCACGGATAGTTTGGTGAACTCGTTCGAGTTGAGGACCTTAAAAGTTTTGGGAAGCGATGTCGATGGCTGCAGCTGGCTAGACGTTATCTACCAAAAGAGATGAGCGCCAAGAAAGAGGGCGAAGTGGGGGGCCGATAACGCGCTTGTCGGGTGGAGTCAGCCAAGTTCAAAGCGTGAAGAATGTTAGCTTCGTGTCCTTCACTGTATGGGCCAATCCCAAGCCAAACGCAGATGTCGCCGAATTCATCTGCTTCGCTTCCTTGACCCGCAAGCACGCTCCCGCATACGTTCTCATTGGCTGTACTATTTGCAGCAGACGCGAGATCCCTGAGGTACACTCGAACCTCTGGTGGAGGTGTGGAGATCAGGGACGCGACTTTGATGATGGAGGAGCTGCGGTAAAGGTGGGCGAGGGTTGCCTTTTGGTGAGAATTTTCTGTGTCGAAAACGAAGGCAGAGGAAAGATTCGTTCTACCAGTCATGGTTTGGAGTAGTTTGGGAACAGGAGCGAGGAGCGAGCAGGGATGCGGAGCGGAGAGGGGGTGTCATTGCCAATTACGCGAGTATCACGTGGGCAGCGTCTGCGTTTCGGTTTCGTGCTTCCCCTCGGCTCAGGCTCAGGTCGCGACATTGAGCCCACAAAGTTGAGCCCAGCAAAGATGCTGAGTCCACTGGGAAGGAATGGCATTCACCCCAGGTCAGTGCTTGATTTACCGCCCTCAAACCGTGTCTTATTCTCTTTCATTTTGTAGACATCACCAGTTCTTCCGTCATCGCCGTCATGCCCACAAGTTCGGTCTCACTCATACCACTTTCATCTCACGTCCACCCACATCCTCGAGCAACACCCTTCATTTGTATAGAAGAACAACAAATTCCTCACAAGATTTCTTCCTACCTACCCGTTTTTTCTCGACTCCACCTACCACAACGTCTAAGTCCAAAGATGCTTCCGATGCGCACACGATAGCACCCTCCCCCGTGAAGACCAAGGTTGAATTGAGACCAGGCCCCATCAAACCCCCAATAACACCCTCCAGTGCACATTTGCCGAAAACTAAGAAGCTGCCGGCGACAAACCCCCAACCCCACCCTCAATCTACGTCATCCACTGCAACATCGTCGAACGCGATAGCTGAGACGATGAAGGAAGACCTGAAGCAAGCTTACATTCACGGGGTTCTTGCACGCCCACCTCCAAATGCGGGAAAAGTCGCGACACTTTGGCACAAGGCCAAGGAACTCTTCGTACGTTGCCCTTTTGAGCCCAAAGTCAATACTCACCCCATTCCCCTCTAAGAAATTCTACTTTCGAGGCCTCAAGTTGGTTGTCACACACAGCAAGCAAGCCAGAGCACTTCAAGCTCGAGTGAGGGCAGGTGGGGAACCTCTGTCTCGCTGGGAATCGCGATTTATTCAAACAAACAAGAGTGACCTCGCAAGGTAACCCTCTCTGCTTCAGTCTCTCCATCGTTGTTACTCTCAGCGCTCACGGCCCAGGCTCGTACCATTCGTCGCGATTGTTCTCCTTCTCGAGGAGGTCATTCCGCTCATCGTGCTGTACGCACCTGGCATGCTCCCGTCAACATGTATCTTAGCATCCCAGCGCGAGCGAATTGATGCAAAGCGCCGCGAAAAACAACGTGCCTATGCTGAGACATCGCGCGATGCCTTTTTGGATGTGATCAAGGCAGGTCCAACAGCCCTAGCGTCATCGTTGCCAAGCACACACTCTGGCATTTCTCTCTGCGGGAAAGTACCTTTTGATCTGAAACCAAGCGATGTGCTGAATAGTCTTCTCTATGCAGTCTCCTGTCTCTGTCGACATGGGGTCCTGATTTCCGGCGCAAAAGGAGGATCGAACGACATATGAAGTTTGTGGGCGTCGATGACACGCTTCTGGTAAGGGAAGGCCTGGGCGATCGGTTGACACATCCCGAGCTTCTCGAGGCCCTTAGCGAGAGGGGGGTGTACGTATGTCTGGCTCACTTTATGCGCACAAGCTGATTTTCTACTCCCAGTGTGACTGACGGCCTAAACACGACCATTCTGAAAGCCCGTCTTCGGTGGTGGCTCACTATGGCTGATAAGACCGACGAAGGTACTGCCGTTAGCAGACGCATTGTCCTCGCCGCCCGGAGCGCTCTGGGCAAGTTTCAGGTTCGTATTCCTTACCCCATATAGCCTGTCTGTCCTCTTGGAAACCACCCTCATTGTCATCTAGTGAATGTTCTCGTAAGAGAAGGCGTTATAACTTGTGATCACACGTATTTTGTAGAGGTGGGATAGAGCTACATCTGCAACCTTATAATGCAATCACCTATTTTTACACTCGGCTCATTATCCGAACTGCTCTGATTGATTGAGATCCTACAGCCTGCACTTTGACGACCCTTACGGGGTTCAACGGGAGCCGGGGACATACGCATACCTGAACCCCATTAACGTCGGCCCCTCAAGTACGCTAAGACTTCCCAGCTTCGACGGTCCCAAGGCGCCAACATAACACCTTTCTGTGCCATGCTCCACGCTTCCTTCAGACTTTCTTCGTTCTCGCCCTCAGAAAGCGCCTTGGCGACTGAGTGCAGACCGATCGACCCGCGCAACTCTGCAATGTCGCTGTCGCCCCGCGCAGAGATGACGGCTCGCGCCGCCGCCGGTCTGCCATACTGGAGCAATAGCGTGGCCAGCGTGCGCCGGGCGTCTTCGCGAGCGGGTTCGACGTGTGCGGCTTTTTGTGCCTCGCTCAGCGCGGCTGTGAGATTTCCCTGCGGGTGACATTGTCATTCCCAGTTTCGGCATGGTTAGTTACGGCACGATGAGAGATGGTATGGTATGGTATTAAACGGTCGCTTACCTGTCCTAGATGGTGCTGCTTCAAAATGTACGAATAGTCGCGCTGCGGGTCACGTCTGTGGCGGAGGTCGAGGGGAAGCGACTTGAGCTCGGATAAGGCGGCGTCGATTAGGCCGTCGTCGTCGGTCAGGATGCCCATGCCAGCGAGCGCGTTGATCGCGGTCAGGTTCTCCGGGTCTTGCGTGATACTTTGAGAATTTCTGATCAACATAGCCCAGCGTCGAATGAAAAAAAAAAGAGAGTGAGAAAGGCCCTCCGATGCGTACCAGTTTAGGAGTTGCGACTGCGCCATCTCTCGTCCCTCCGCCGTGCCCGTGGCCCACAGCGTCTGCGCCAGCAACACGGTGACGTGCCCTCGCATATGCGCGTCATCGCCCGCCGCGACGAGCGCCGCTTCGAAATTCTCGATGGCGTCCTGCAGCACGCCGAGTTTGAAACTCGCGAGGCCAGACCCGAAGAGACATTGCGTTTTCAGCGCCCTATCTTCCCCCTCCTCGGGCAAAAGGCCCAGGGCGGTCTGGAAAGAGCTGAGGGCACCCTCGTAGTCTCGCATGGCGAGGCGCAGTCGTGCTGCCGTCGCGTTTGCGATGGTGAATTGCCGCTCGATGACCGGGTCCTCGGTTTCCTCGTACGCTGCCTCGAGCATGCTAATTGCGCGATCCGTGCGCTCGATGGCGAGCTCGACGTGGCCGATGCGCTCGCAGACGAGGCTGAACAGGTGGAGAGCCGACGCATCATCCGGACGCTGTTTGAGGTATCTGTCGAGGGCGAAGAACGCCGCGAAGAGGTCGTTTGGTGATTGGCGGTGGCTGTGCCCGGCGCTGAGGTACTTGTCGAATTTGCGTCTGGAGAACTCTATGTCGGCTTCGGGCTTGCAAAAGTTACAAATCAGCGATGGTTGAAGAAGTGTGAATGGTTTTTTTTTTTTTTGCTGACTCACAATGTCAGCTGACAGACTGACCGCATGCTCGAACAGCATGCGAGAGTCTGCGTGATGTCCGTTCCGCGTGGCGATTAGGGCTTGGCCTACCCATGTCATGGTGTGATCCGGATCTAAAGTTTGTGCCTTGAGGAACGCCTCGCTGGCCAGCTCAAGATCATTATGGTAGATGCAGAGGAAGCCGAAGCTCGTCCAAACGTCAACGCTCTGAACACGAGGATTAAGCCAAACTTATCACGGGTTAAGGTGAAAAAGCTTACCTTGGGGTTGATTTCTAGCGCCCGAACGTAGGCCTGTTGAGCTTCTTTCGGGTGGGACACGAGATTCATATCGCCTAACGCACGCCAGTAATTGTCTTCACCTGGCTGCGCGCGGATGGCTTCTTTGATGGACGCGAGTGCTTGTTCCACCACCTTATCCCGTTTCTCGCCCTCCGGGAAAATCTTCCCAGCCAGGTTGAAGAGTGTGAAGCCAAAGTCAAACCAAGCGCTGCCCGTGGCGGCAGCCCCAAGAAGACCAAGTGAAATGCGATGGCTGTAGGCTGCGACAGCAACCTTCAAGGCATCCGTTCCCGTGAGGTGATCATCGGGCAGTTGAATTGGCATCGTCACGCTGCCTGCCAATCTGTCCTCCGAATCGGAAGTCAGGTAAGTGCACGCTTGCGATAGGATAGTTCGAACGGCAACTTCATCCGTGAAAGAGGACGCGCGAGAGAGACAGTAAATGGCATCTGCGATGATCTTCCACGCGAAACTATGAAATGATGTGTTGTTGTCCAAATACTGAAACGAGACCTCCAGGGCTGTCACGAATGAATCTTGTGCACGAGACATAAATCCTGTGGAAAGCTCGGAGAGACCCAGGTCGACATATGTCCGCGCGAGGGACGTCAACGCACCAGGCTCATTTGGTTGAACCTGTAGAACGGAGCGGAAGGACGCGATCGCGTCTTGAAACCGTCCCGTCTGTCGGTGAACATCCCCTATCAGGTGAGTACATATCCAATCCTCCGGCCGTAACTCTTGAGCGTGATGAAGAGCCTTGAACGCAGCGGCATGCCGGCCAGCTTTGGAATACGATTCTCCCAAACGAACCCATGACAACTGGTCATCAGGGTCGGCCCGCAGCGCTACCTGGAAAGCCTGAATTGCAGAAGGAAAGTTGCGTCGGTTCTCCTCTGGCTGTTAGTCCAGCACGGGCGTGTTATGAAGGACAAGAAACCTACCAGATGGACCACCCCAGAAGCTTTCCATGCCCAAGCGTTAACTGGCAAATAACGACCAGCGATAATTTCCTGGGACTCTTCGAATCCTCCTTCACCTTCAATGGTCCGATTCGCTACCACCTCAACGAGATCCCATTCTCGCTCCTCTGCGAAGCCTTCGGCAAGTCGCCTAGCAGCATCAGCCTCCCTCGCATCGAGCTCGAAAGCCTTCTGAAAGCATCTCGATGCTCGAATTGGATCTAGGGGATTTGCAACTTCTGAATAGTAGATCCCAAGGGAGGTAAAAGCGGGGGCGAAGGTGGAGGTGTGCTTGAGAGACGTGATGAAGTGCTTAAATGCCTCCTCCCGATGGTCAGCTATAAATCGATTAGATACACAGAAAGATTAACAGTATAATTTTCACTCACTTCCCATCTCCCAGTAAGCTCTGCCTAGTCGCCACCAGGTCCGCGACTTATCCTCATCACTGTCCTCCTCGTTCTCCAATAATTCGATGACAGTTCTTAGCTCAGCAATTGCGCCATCAAAGTGTTTCAGCTGCACTTCGCACCACGCGTGTTCCTCCTGTGCACGAATGCTATCGCGGGTTTCTTCCGTGTGACTATCGGGGATTCGAGAAAAACAGGACGCTGCTTCGAGCCACTTCCCGGCGCGCTGAAAAACATAGCCACGACCCATAAGGCAATTTACGTTGTTCGGATCTTCAGATAGGACGTCATCTAATATACGGAGGGCTCTAGTGTGATATTTTGGAGGGTATAGGTGAACGAGCGATGTCGCCAATGCAACATTGAACGCTTTTCGGACACTGAACAGGATCATCAATTAGGCCGTCTTGAACTGTGGAGATACGTACAGAACCAAGTCAGAACCGGTGTCATCCCGATGTCTGTTGACCAGTTCTAAACCTGCCTCAGACACAGTAATGGTGGTTTGATAGTCTTGGTCGTGAAGATATAATTCCGCCATTACTCTCCGGGCGAAGGTCGATGATTGTAAGGCTGATTCGGTTTCCTGTTTTGTGAAGTTAAGAGATACATACACGAGACGCATGGAGTGATACGAACCGAGATAATGGCGAACACATCGTCCAATGAAGCTGAGGGTGTGGGCGTTTCCTCTTCTTCATCCGAGAGAGGGACACCCACATAGGCAAGATAGGTTTGAAAGAGTCTTGCAAGTGTTTGATTGGGAAACAGCTGTTGATATTGTCGCAGAATATCAAAATCATATCCCTCTGAGAGGTCGATCAGGATATGCACAGTCGACTGGAGAAAATGCAGCACCAATGGTTTCGCAGTCTCTTCCGTCTATGAAGGCTGACCACGCCAGCTCATCTTCCACACGCAGAAAAACCGCACCACTGATCAACTTTTCGACTTCTGTCGCGAGTTGTCGCTTCTTGGGATCATCGAGAGGTAGGGCAAAAAGGAGATCTCGCTTGTGACGAAGTTGCTTCGATTCCGTCCGACGGCGAAGCTCGTCTGGGGTATTGGGGTGGTTGAGAATTTCATCGTACAGGAGAGGCAACTTATAGCGATTAGGTGAATCTGAACATGCAAGCTCGAGCAAGATACCTTTGAGCCATTGTAGACTTCTCGTACGACTTCATTTTTGACGGTTTGCGGGCTTCCAGCGTTCAGCCGCTTACGGCGATTGGCTACCTCCTTTTCAAGCGTCGCTGTTTCATCGGCCTCGATGAGAGAGACGATCTCTTCTAGGATGGGCAGAGAATTGTATACTGCAGCTTGACTGGAAGCTATTGCGGTGGTGGAAGTTGGGTTTGTAGGGTCAGGGTCTGGAAGAGTGGACAGAGTGGGGTAAAACGGTGACTCTGGAAGATACAGTGACAGTGCATCAGATAGCTACAATACATCGTGAGTTTTGAATGTAATAATTAAAGGCATCAGGGAGACATGCCTGGCGCCGCGATCCGTGCTCTCTACGAATGTCTATCAGCTTCTGGACGGTCTCGGCACACTTGATAGCATCGTCACTGGTGCCAGGTTATCGGGAAACCTATTCGATGCATCAAAACATGCGTACGAATTTCCGAAAAGCGTGGCAAGTTCCAAGAGGGAGTCGGCACATTCGTCCCACTTCCCTCCGCGCTCACATGCCTTGCACAACCCCTGGTGATAGAGACTATAAACGCACAAACTCGGAGGGGGTATGCGATCGTACCTGCCATCCGAGGAGCTGCTTTTGGTTTAACTCGATAGCGGATCGGAACGCCTTGAAAGATACGGAGACATGTTGAATTCGAATTAGATAGGGACAGAGAGGAGCTCAGTTACTTGCTCGCTTTGATCGATCCGACCAAGTTCCAACAAAGACAGTCCATAGAATATCTTACTGCAGACCGTCAAAGCGTGGGATCACTACACACCGGTAAACGTACGCGTTGTAGTTCTCAGGCTCGAACTCCAAGATTTGCAGGCTGGTGTCGTGAGCCGACTGGTAATCCTTTTTGTTAAGTGCATCTCTGGCCGCCTTGAGCTTCCCCTTGAGGAGAGCTGAGGACATGACAATTATGAAAGTGTGAGTTTGACGTGCTTTCGGTGCCGCCGGAACGTGAATAGCACGGCCGGGCCGGAGTTGGAGTTGGAGTTGAGGGGTGGAGACGACGACGGGTGAGCGACAATTGATTGCAACGTCAATTGATTGCCGAGGAAAAGAAGAAGGGAACCTGTTCAACCTGCCAATCAACGGCAGCTGAGTGTGGTCCGAGGAGACACCCTGTCTGAGTTTAATTCCTGTTGTATCAGCATTGCTGTACCGTACTGTACTTCTCCACCCCCCAGTTTAACCGGCGAGAACCAGCGAGCGCTACCAATCGCGCGCTTTCCTCAACCTCAACCTCCCTCGTTCACCTCTCCCAGCATTGGTACTTGACCAGCCCCTACCCGTTCAGAGGGAATACCAATGTTATCCACACTCACCACCACGGATGTTCTGGCCAAAACGGAGGGAACAATACGCGCGTGGTCTTCTGTTGCGGAGTTGGATCTCGAGAAGAAGCTGGCTGTGCAGGTAATCTGTCAACATGACACGGTCGTCTTCGCCTACTAAATTGAAGTCATTATTTTTCAGCTGGTGCACCTAGCTTCCCAGTTTCATGCCAGTGATTATGCCTGCTCCAAGTTTGGTGCTCGAGGTGAGCCTTTGGTCGTCTGCTGTGACATTAAAAACGCTAAATATTTGGCATAGGCTCTGCTATTACCTACATTCCTCTATCCATCAACCTACCCAGTCACTTTCAGCAACTCAAGGAACGCCAAGCATCATATGCAAGTACCGAGGCGTGGTGGTTGAGCGAGCCAGAATCCAAAAAGGCGGATTCTGATGTGGCCCCACCTGTACCCATACCAAAGCCAAGTTCTTCACACTCTGTCACGCTCATTCAAGCGTTGCCCAATCTACAACACGAACTGCAATTCGCAATTGATACACCGCTGATACCCCTTGCGTGGTTGAGTGGAGAATTTCCTCTCCCCAAGACGTCTGATACCCATCCAATTAGGTGTGTTTGCCTACTTCCTTCCTCGTCTACTTGCCTCACTCAATTCTCTTCAGTGTTTCTGCTATGATACCCGATGAACTTTTATCTTCAGTCTCTTTACACATTTCTTTAGCTGACTCCTCATCACCAACCATTTTCAACATTCACCCTGCTTTCTCTTTGCATCGACTTGCCTCCCTCCCGGATCCAATACTTACCCGACCCTCTGTTGTACCGGCATCTGCCTCATCCGATCAGCCCGCACGCACCATGCGTCCCATCAGCATAGCTCCTTTGCCACATTCTGCTGCACCGTCCAGAACGCACCTGCAAATATGGAGTCGTGTCTCTATGAAGAGTGCTCTCCAATCTGCTCTTGCGAGTAGCATTCGTCAACCCGCCGAACCACTTGCTCCGGCTCCGAAAGAGTCCGCTCCACCACTGTTACCCCCATTAACAATCGGCAATATAGATCTCATAGGCGAAATATTCAGCACTTCTCATTTTGAACTGGATGTTGAAAGATCCTCCGGCACCGGTCTTCAAGCGCGGCATGAGCGCACATATTCCGTTCCATTTACGCCCTCGCAAGGAGCGTCCGCAAATTCGATGCATGTGGCCCAGTACCGCCAGAACAAGCGCTTGCATGCGGTGTGAGTATGATTAATGTGCCTTTGTCATGTCGCTAAACATGCTTGTCTTCATCTCTCAGTTCACCCCTTGCCCCCGTTCAAGGGATGGCGCGTCGTCCGAGGATTACCCATTTCAGCTCACGGCTAGTGTCGATTCCTACTTCTGCCAATAATTCATCCGAACCTCCGTGTCCTGCTCTGGGCAATTTCTTTTTATCATCTTGTCCAGGTAAAAAAGGTGTGGCCCAGCGACTGCTGCATATGAAGTGGTTTCACTAACAATCTAACTACTACCAAAGTACGCCTTACGGGACCTGTACGTGGTCGAGGCGCAATCTGTCGCGACCTCAAGCAGGACCTACGGAGAATCAAAGCACTGGGTGTTGGATGCATCGTCTGGTACGACAACATTTGATATGCTTGCTGGGATATCGTGACTGATAGCCATACAGCTGTCTTGATGACCAGGAGCTAAAATTTCTTGGTGCGCCGTGGCCAGAATATTCTCAAGCCGCGCGGGAATTGGGGCTCGACATTCTCAGGTGTGTGGACCAGACATGAATCGAAGCTTGAGCTTCTTTCTAAGTTGTGGCATCTAGACTACCCATTCCGGAAGGTCTAGCTCCCGCTTCGCTAGAACTGTTTGACGTTCATCTTACCCGGCTTATTTCCGTCTATACCCTGGCTGGGGTTCCTGTTCTCGCGCATTGCCGCGGGGGTGTTGGGCGTGCTGGATTGGTGGCTTGTTGTTGGATGCTTAAACTGGGATTGTGCGGGTGGGTGTCTATGAGCGATGATGTAGGGCCCGTGGACGAAGGGCGGGTGCGCCGGGACACACTTGAACAAGTGGAAAAGGCAATCGGTATTGTTCGGCGACGGCGAAGCTTGAAGGCTATCGAAACTTATGAGCAGGTGAAATTCCTGGTTGGATACGTCGATTATCTCCGCGGCAACGGTAAATAAGTGACGAAAAATGTTCGTAATCTTATAGATAACTATTACATAATATAGTGGACGTCGGCAACAATTGGCGGCAAAGAAAATATTATTCCCAGAATGGGCGCGCGTGGAGCGCTGTTGCTATTGCTGTTGCTGTTGTCCTCTCTCGCCTCGTCGGGTTTCGTCAATTCATTCTTTCTTTGCAGTTGCCTTGATTGGCCTCCCTTCTCTCTTTCTCCCCCTCCCCCTCCTTTCTTTCACCATGGCCGTCCACTACCACCGCGACGATATTCCAATCCCTACCACAAATCCAAGACTCGGCTCTTCCGGTACTGTACGAAGAGCAAAGACTCTCACCCGTCCAGAACGTGGTGTTGCACCCCCGCCCCTCATCAATCCGAATCCCCCTCTACAATTCACTCCTTCCCACGCTGCAGAATCATCATCGTTCAGTTTCGACGCATGGGCCATCTTCTCCCGCGTGGTCACGTTTTGGGCACCCTCAGTCCTCTTACGCTCCGTGGGAGGCCTCAAGGACAAGGCTGTGCAACAAGCGTGGAGAGAAAAGATGGCCCTGTGTTTCATTATCAGCATCTTATGCGCTGTCGTGGGTTTTGCGACAGTGGGCCTGCAGAGAGTCCTTTGTCCGCCCCAGTCGCTGGAGACTCAACGATTCATCAGTCTTGGCACGACATCGGGCACTCTCGGCATCTACGGTTCCATGTTCAACATCTCCCAATCCAAGTCCCCTGTTTCCAGCGTCGACTTCTTTGCCTTATCAAAGCAGTCACCTGGACAAGACATCACAACCCTGTTCACCCGCTCCGCCACCGACTTTCCGCGCTGCAACGGCCTCAATTACCGTATCGCCCAAGACCCTCCTTGTAATTCCGCCACTCCTTGCCCCCTCGGACCTCTCAACGACACCGCCACCTTCAAGAATGCCCAACTGGTCAACATCACTCGTCCAGTTGGTTATGATTGGAGTCAGGTCTCGTCACTCTCCAATTACGTCGTTCTAGACGGACAAGTCCTCAATCTCAACCCATACTTCAAGCTACACCCCAATTCTATTCCAGGCGATAATGTCGACCTTGCTCTTCGTACGCTGTTTGCGGCACCTGGCACCAGTGGTCGTGACGGAACGCGTCTCTTCATGAATAGACGCGACATCCACGATGCCGTTCCCTGTTTGATCCAACGCTATAGGGCGGGAAGCATCGACAAGATTACCCCAGGATGCTTCGTTTCTTCGCTTATCCTTTACGCTGGGCTTATCGTCGTCATGTCGTTGATCCTGGTTCGCTTTGTAATGGCTTGCGTATTCAATTGGTTCCTTTCCGCGCGCCTTGCAGGCAACCCCGATGATTCGTCTCTCAACCGCTCCGCAATCAGCCCTGCTGTTCTACCCGAGGGTGCTAATATTTCGATCGACAACAAGAACGGAACAGCCCCCTGGGCGGGACCCGATGGCACGAAGAAGCTCGCCAAGGTACCGAAATCCATGCGGTCATTCCATTCCTCGTCCTCTACAACTTTGACAAATTCAATCGCACGGGATAGTGCCGCGCCGGTCATGAGTTTAGCTCAGATCGGTGCTGAATTATTTGCGGTGTGCTTGGTGACGTGCTACTCGGAAGGAGAAGACTCACTTCGGACTACGTTGGACTCCATCTCGCAAACGACTTACAGCGATCAGCGGAAGTTATTGTTCGTTGTGGCGGATGGCATGATTACCGGTGCTGGTGAGAAGAGGAGCACTCCAGATATCTGTGTCGGGTTGCTGGATGCCGATCCGAGATTCGGGAATCCCACACCAATGAGCTACATTGCGGTTGGGTCCGGATCGAAGCAAGAGAACAGAGCGATGGTCTATGCTGGTCATTATAGTGCGCATTTTTTTTCGACCTTACCGTGATCTGATGGAACTGACTATATTCTATGAAGCCGTCGCCGGTCGCAGGACACCGGCCGTCATCCTTGTCAAATGCGGTACGGAGCACGAAGCTGCAACGGACAAGAAACCCGGGAATCGTGGCAAGCGGGACAGTCAGCTGATTCTTATGAACTTTTTTTCTCGCGTTACGTATAACGACAGGATGTCACCTCTGGATTTCGATCTCTTCCGCAAAATTCACACATTGATGGGTGTCACACCCGATTTCTTCGAAGTTTGCCTCATGGTGAGCAATTTGGTAATACCTTGCCGCGGAGAATCCCCTGATGTCATTACTATCAAAGGTCGATGCGGATACGAAGGTTTTCCCAGATTCTCTCAGGGCGCTTGTTAACTGCATGCAACACGATCAAATGATTATGGGAGTGTGCGGAGAGACTCGTATTGCTAACAAACGGCAATCATGGGTCACCGCTATCCAAGTGTTCGAGTATTTTATATCCCATCATATGGCCAAGGCATTCGAGTCCGTCTTTGGTGGTGTCTCATGTCTACCCGGGTGTTTTTCCATGTTCCGTCTCAAGGCCCGCAAATCTTCCGGAGATGATTGGGTTCCGTTGATCATCAAACCAGAAATCGTCAAGGAATATAGCCAAAGCGAAGTGACCACTCTGCACCAGAAAAATTTATTACTCCTCGGCGAAGATCGCTTCCTGACGACGTGTCTCATACGCACATTCCCCAACCGCAAGATGATGTTTCTTCCTCAGGCTAAATGCCGCACTGTCGTCCCGGATACGTTTTCTGTACTTCTTTCTCAGCGCCGCCGCTGGATCAACTCCACGATCCACAACCTCATGGAACTCGTACTTGTGCGCAACCTTTGCGGGACCTTCTGTTTCAGCATGCAGTTTGTCGTTTTCATGGATCTGCTAGGCACGGTTGTTTTACCTGTTGCTATCGCGCTCACGTATCTCCTCATCGTTGGCGTCGCCTTATCACCACCGAAGTCATTTCCAGAGGCCATTCCCATTGTGTTGCTCATTGGTGTTCTTGGTTTACCGGCCATTCTTATCCTCATCACGACAGGCAAAGTTGTCTATATCTTCTGGATGTTCATCTATCTCGCCGCCTTGCCCATATGGAATTTCATCCTCCCGGTATATGCCTTTTGGCACTTCGACGACTTCTCCTGGGGGGAGACGAGGTATGATCACGAAAAGTACACCTCATGTCATATATGCTGACGTAATGAACAGAAAGGTAGAAGGCGAAAGGAAAGGAGAAGGACATGGTGAGGGTAAAGGCCATTTTACTGGGCATTCCGTTCCGTTACGGCGCTGGGAGGATTGGGAACGGTCGCGTCTTCGCAAGACAAGACGGGAAGAGCGACGACGTCGTGAATTCGAACGCGCGCACCCCTCAGGGTACATCATTGGCGACCAGGAATATCTGAACGTCCGCGGCGAGGTCCACAGCACGTACGAAGGTTCGGATACAGTTTCGGTGACATCCTCAGAAGATCACTGGGGCCCGCAAATCGGTGAATATAACGAAAATAATGCACAATATCCACCACCTCCACCAGTCCTGCTCCCCATTCCGCAACATACGCTCGAGAGTGCAAAAACCATTGATGAACGAGACCTTGAAGCCATGCTCGAATCTGGCTGGGATCCATCACCAAACGCGTCGAGTGACAATCTACACTCCGCACAACTGCGGCCGGGTCCCATGTCGCCACGGTTACAACTGCCTGGTGGGCGGTCTATGGGTGGTCCCAGTTACTCTCCAGTGGGACAACCCACCTCTCATTCGAACTCTCCAATCTCACCACAATCAACACAGGGGGCAAGTTCTGCGGTTGGGCATGGGCAGGATTGGAAGACTCATGTGAAACGGCGGAGTGGGGGCGGGCCACGGCAGGACTATGGGCCTCTAGGTCCATTGGACCCCGGGACGAGGTTCTAGGGACAAGCTGGCAGGTCAGCTTGTCAATGTGATTTTAGTGGGAAGTTTCGTCATTTTATCTTGCACTGGACAGCTATACCCTCTGACCTTCTTAAATTACCTGCACCTCCATCTCCCACGTACGCCAACCGCAGATCATAATACGCACATCATTCGTATTTCATGCTTCACAGACTTTACCTTGCTCTCTCATTATAGCAAGTTCCTGATGACGACTTCCTGCCCTACGCAGTCCCGCCTCTCCCTCTTCCTTGCAGCCATATCATTCCTAGTTATCATTGCACCTGTTCACTAGTATATCACACATAGAACTCTTATCTCCTACTCGGGAGGACTCCGTACAAATTTGTGCGTGATTCGTCATGGCAAACATTCGTGTTAGGTTAGCAGCACACCAAATAATATTCCCATCATCTGCCCGCTGTCCGCATGAGTTAAGCTTTATTGACCGCGGGCGCCTTTGCCGATATTTGGCGCGCGTGCTCGTGAGTTGGACCACGCTCCTCTCATCTCATACGTACTTTCCCATGGCCACCACCACAGAGAAAGTCTCAGAGGCAGATAAATCAGGCTCTGCCACCGAGGGTCGACAATCAGCCGTCTCAGATGTACAATCACAGATAGACCTGCTCGCGGACATCTCCAAGCGTCTGCAGACAGTGCGACAATTGCCCGGCGGGGTCCTGCGTTCGGAGGTAGTCCCCGGGGCGAACCAAGTCCTTCCGCCGCTCTCGCTCAAGGACATCTTTGGAAAGTCCGCGGAGGACATCCGGACGCTGCATGCCGCGGCGATGGAGGGGAAGGTACAGGACGCGTTGCGGACTGCGACGGAGAGCGAGCGGCGGGATGGGTCCGAGATCAAGGACGCTCGCGAAAGGGAGAGCCAGAAAAGACGGTGCGTCCTCCCACTCCAGGACTTTCGCTCTTCGCGCTCTTTCTACCCACTGCTTGGCCTTTCTCTGCCAGTGGTGGGTATTCACTCTGTGGGTTGGGGTCTAACGCGGAGCTGATCTCGGTCATTTTTCTTTTTCGTGATGCAGCCGCTCTCCCACCCCCGAATCCCCGAGGGGATTCCTGCCCTTGCAGCAGAAGGTCGCGAGTTCGTTCCCCCCGCTTCCCGCGGGTGCGCTACCCCTCACGCTCAGAGACCTGCCTTCATACATCCGGGAGTTCAACTCTACCCATGCGAAGAAGATGCTGCTGCACATCTACTTGGCGCCGGGGCACGAATCGCGGAACGTCGCCGTTCCCGTGATACTCAGGTTTCTCATCCCTAACGTGCTTAGGGCGTTCATCACCCTCGGGCACGAAGAGGGTATTGATCGTGTCGTGTCCGAGACGCCGGCGCTGATGGTGGAAAGCCTGACTGTGTTTGGGTCCAGGGAGAAGGCGAGTGCCTCTGGGTGATAGGGTTGCTACCTATTCGCTGACGACCATGGACCAGAAACCTCCCCATTCGCAGTCCGAATTCATCGTCTTTCAGAAGCTATCACAATGGGTCGTACGCGTCTTACAATCGTCACCCCGAGTACCCCTACAAAGCTTCATTGTGAGCATCACGATACCCACTTCGATCGATTTTTCCCGTCGCTGATTCATTTTTTTTTGGGATGCAACTTTTGATCCGCTCAAATGGGGGGCATCGGAACAGGACATGTTCGTGGCGTACGAGAGCCTTTTCCTGGAGAAGTGCTCTCTTTGCAATCGCTTCCTTTCAGCTGAGGGCTACTTGCCTCCTGTCGCTCGCGTAAGGCAAGAAGATGGAACTTGGGATTCGCAACATGGCACTTGTGTTCAAAATTAGGAGAGGGCTATGAGTCACTTGAGACAACCACTAAGCCGACCCTTTTTGTTTAGGCACCGTCTTCCCGGCTCTCCTTTGACCGGAGCTTGTTGTGTACGTGGTCGAGTTGACATCTTGGGGCCCCGCCAAGTCCAAACTATTGCGGTAGGGAAAAGTTAATCCCTCTATTGACCGGAAAAATGGTCAGGGTCCCCACCCTCTTTATTATTGTTGCTTTTTTTTTCAGATCCCCCTCTCCGACGATATTGTTCCTTCTGATATAGGTGCCTGGCTAGAGGTCCGATCTGTTATGGGCCGAAGCTAAGAGATATCGTAGCCCCAATCGAGATTGACTTTTTGTCGTCTGTTCGTGATCTTAGGATTGAATCTTGCCGGGATGCCATCAGCCAATTTGGGCGTGAGGCTAATCCGAATTAAGTTAACGAGGCCCACGCATTTGGCCCCTTGATCTGTGTCATGTGTTGTTCCTCACACCCATTAATGATTTTGATTTTGGGTAGGTTCGCCCTCGCTCAACGAAGGCCTGTTGAGTTAGCTAACCGAAGGTTCAATAAGCAAGCTTCGTAGGTTATACTACGCGAAACGCCTGTGCCTACTTATGCGCAATGCACCTCAGTACAGCGCCCTTCACGGTGAATCCGCACAGCTTCCTCCACAGACAAGTAAAAGCGTGAACAGGAGGGCACCTGATCACTCGGAACAGCGGGATTTAGGCCGTCACCGCACCTTAGGCATGCAAATAAGCATGCAAATAATATTCACCTCGAGATCCACTTGAGGAGATTTTAGACCTTCAACCTCTGCATTTGCTTCCCCTCCCCTCCATTGATTAAAGCCATTGGGCCCCCGTAAGTCTCACGTCTTTTTCTCCCCTCTCACATCATTGTTCCTGTCAAGCGAGACACTGGCAGTTCCACTCCTTCACCAGACCCATTTCCCTGGCCCAGTCGTCATTCCTGTGCCCCACACAGCCCGCCTCCTCGGTACGAATAGCAATTACCCTGCATCTTGAGGGTGAGTGTTTCGCGCCATCCACGCTTCTTAATATCACGAACATTTTTCAGACCTTTTAGAGTTGTTTTTCTTTCTGTGTGAATGCTCGAGAAAGGGTTCGAAATGGATACCACGCCTTCCACCCGGCAAATACCACCAGACCCGTCGTACGCCACAGTATCCCGGGGGCGTATGTTTCACGTCCTCCGTTATTCCCCCTCCACGGGCGGTGGCGGAACCACGCTCACCATTGACACATTGTTCAACCACACCAGTGGCTACCATGACGTTCACATTCGCATTGTCATCGGCAGCAAGCCCATCCCTACAGTGATAAAGAACATAGGGGGCTCTGAAGTTTCGAATTTGTGGAGATGCTCGGGAACAGTTCCAGAATTTGCATCTCAAAAATACGCGTCGACGCACACTGTCAGCATCTCCATCGAAGCGATCGTTACGCGCAACGTCGTCCTCGACTCTGTGGCGTTCGGTTTTTTCACTTATCGGGAATATGGCAAGCACACCGAGTTTTTTTTGGTTTGAGCATCGTCGTTCTGAAAGGATTTTAGCAGGACTTTTTCCATCAATCCCCTTACACCCTGGAGCCCTCGGTGCTCCCCTCCGCGAGTGCAGCCCTTTTCTGCATGTTACACGGCCACCTACCCCTCAATCCGTTCCACTTCACCAAGTGACACAGAGTAGGACTTCCCCCGCTCCCATTGAAGGCGAAGAGAGCAAGCCGACTCTAGCTTGGAAACGAATTCTGCGCAGATACGAATGCAAAAGGGGCGTTGACTCGGACCGTGTCTCGTTCAAACTCGAAGGCGATCTGAAAAGTCTTGGCAAGAATTTATCCGACGAAGAGATCGCTCGCCGCCGAAGGCTGGTGAGGTTCATTCGCAAGGAGGAGGGGAACACGCTACGCCTATTCTTTTACCCCATTCGACAAGAGGATTACGAAGAAGGATTTTTCGTCATTTCTTGCATATACTACGACGACGACACGTGGTGCACCTCTGTGGACATGACGAAGCTCTTCGAATACATCTCCCAGGACAAGACGTCCGACAAGGAGAAGGGTCGCATCCGACGCAACCTCGAATTCTTACGTCCCACCACCGTTTCCAGGACGTCGGAGAGCTCTCAATTATTCCAGACGCTCATGGATTTCCCCATGCCCAAGCCGCGCACGATCGAGAAGCCCATCAAGGTCTTCAAGTGGAACTCTCTCGTGGCCGGCCTCAATAAAGTCATGGAAAAATACGTGCGTCGATTTTGCGTCGCTTGTAATGCTTCGGCCTGATCTAGGGTACTTTCCGCCCCTATATCATCGCAGTCCTGGTTGGAATTGGAAACTGAAACTGAAACTGAAACGCTGACCCCTTGCCCTCCTGCGAGACCTAGGTCATCCATGAACAAGTTCCATATCACCCTACAACGCCCCGAGTCGGATGGCTTTACGAACCTTACCTCATTCGACGATGCCCATGCACCAGACACTTTGACGCAGCCCGAAGCCGTACTAGCCACGCACGTCAATCCGTCTTGGCTGCACTCCCAGACGCTGGCGACACCTTTTGTATGTGGAGACATGCCGCCTCCGAGTCCCCGGATCCACATGACTCCAGACACGGAAGTCAGTTGCAACGGCCAAACGCTACCCCACTACGAGGCCTTCCACCATTTTGGCCCGCTGAATTTACAACTAAGTAAGCAACAGTGCTAACACGTGAATGGCATCCCGGTTCATCTGATCACTTTGTCCCTTTCTACTTTCTAGGCATAGCATAGTCTACCGGTTTTTACTGGCCCTCAATGAATATGTATGATTAGCACCCCACTCATTACCTTGCGGGTTGTATGTCTGTAACGTTTCCCCTGTTCGTGCTCTTTATGTCGAATATCAATCTACGCAGTGCGCAGTATTTCAGGCAGGCAATTGAAAGAGCAGTAAAAGGGTATTAATAATCCAAGATGTGACACGAAATGAATACCGGAATAGCAAACTTCTGGAAGGTAAAAAAAAAAAACTAACTAGTCAACTGATCGGTACATATAAATTTCCTCTCCAAGATGGTAAGATGATGGTGACGTGAGTGAATACCCGCAAGTTGAAAAAGCGTCTATTTTATTTTGGGACCCGACCGGACACGGGTCAGTGATCATGATGCGATTCCATCTCGCCGTCCAAAACTGAGGCTCCCCAACCGTGAGAAACGACCCTTGAGAGACCCACTTTTACTCCCCACAAGAGACGCGCCGCTGTTCGTAGCTGAGGGTCCGGCTGTCCCAGTGACGTTCACGAAGGAGCCCTGATGGGAGCCCACGGAGAGCGACTCGCTCCGATGCACGCCGCCATCGACCCCTTCGCCGGGGCCAGATGAGACTGCGTTCATGCCATGTCGCGCGAGGTGTGCCATGTGCTTCTGTAATCGTGTGGGCTGCATCGCAGAGCCTGTAAATGAGGTGGCGGGGGATTGGGGAGGCGTTATGTTTGTCCCCGGTAAGTGAAGGGGAGGAATGGCAAAAGGTGCGCGAGAAGCAGAGGCGTTTGACGGAACGGTCGAGGTGGCATCTGCCAAAGATGAAGTATATGAAGAAGCATCGGGGGGCCGTAGGGACGTGGCTATCCCTCGTTCTGTGGGAGCGTCAAAGGACAAGCGTCGGATCTCTTCCTCGAAATTTTTACGGAAAAACATCTCGAGCGTCTCGTGGAATGTCAGCATTTCTTGTGGACACAGTTGACCATGGAGTCGCAGACACATCTCGATGATTCGGACCTGGTAATCATTCAAGTGTGAACTTGTTAGTTCAATAGAATAACGTTAATCACGAACTTGCTCGTCGACTGCAGCACGCAGCTTGTTGACAAACTCGCTTCGCTCGGAGTGACTTGCGACATAGTCGGGCGTCAAAAACGATGTGCGGTAACTTGCTATGCCACCACCCGCGGGAGTGTCAACTAGACTGTTTAGAATCATCGACAGGGGGTTCGTCGAGACAACTTGGGCTGCTTTGGCCAGAGTAGAGTATTTCGTGTAGAGTGATTTCAGCTCCTTGTTCTTCTGCTCCACGTCGAGAAGAGCATTCTCAACCGGAGATATCTCGAGGACTTCGACTGCTACGACCTCTGATCGCCTCAGCACAGCAGGGAAGGACTCTTCGGTAGTGTAGTATGTCTTTTCTACCCAAGTTTCTTCATTGCCGTCCCTGTCGACCTTTGATACAGGTCGAGAGGAACTGAAGTAATTGATGGCACTGAAAGGGTCCCGTCAATATAAAAGTGTGTTCTGTAGATTTGTCGCAACTGACCAGTGTTCATAGTACATGCGGACGGCCGGGAAGACGTCGGGATTGGTGAATATTGGCAAGTCGCGGTTGGGTTCTGGGATGACGGTGCTACATTGGATATATTGATCGTTTCCAAAGCGTATGTCGACTGGCGGGTCTCCAGGAATTCTCAATAGCTGCGCGCCCGTATGCTTACCAAGCATGCGTTCACAAAAGGCTCCGAACTTCTCCCACTCGTAACCGCGATACTGATGAGTATGATCAGAACAAGCAACTATGACGATGTATCTCAAAACTTAAAACATACGATAAATTGTTTGTTGCGAATGGCCACAGGGAAGTTGCCATAGAACGCCACACGGAAGTAGTCAGGGTAGTAGCGCTGAGAAGTGATGATATGTTCTAGTAACGCAGCCTGATGGCGCATAATCTCTGCCAAGCGTCCACTGTTTGAACACAAATGTCAGCGACAGTAGAAGTCAAAAATATATGCTCCCTACTAGTTGAATGTGACTTCGGAGTGCTGATAAGTCAACTCTTTGCAGATTTCGATTGCACTCTCCCATGCCTTTCCTTTGCCGAGGCAATCCAATATAAGCAGGTGCAGAGTCTCCTTTCGGTGAAATTGGGACTGCTGTGGAAGCATGAGGTCATCCATGGGCTCGACGAACGAGTTCAAATCCCATTCGTAAAGATCCGCGTGCAATTTTAACGTTAGAGCAGCCTCGACGTAGTTTTGGGATTGCAAGTGCATCTATGAACGGGATCATATAAGGACTGACGAATGCGGAAGGGGGGAGATGGCACTCACATTGACAAGTTGATGCACATATTTGATGTAGATCTCGTTGCGACCAATCCGGCGGATGAAATTCATGAGGCGAAGCTGGGAGGGGTGAGGATGGACCGAAGCTGACCGGGCGGGAAGTTGACGTACCGTAGCAATGACGCGGTCATCAGAAAACTCTTCTCCTTCGGGGAGCGCGCGCACGCTCAGAAGCATCTCGAGGAAAAGGTCAACGGAATCTAGGAAATTTGAGACCCTTTCGCGCAGCTGTTCTTCCACCCTCGATGATTCGAATAGATGGCGCAGCTGGCTGATGAAGAAGGCCCTCGAGAGGTCGTCCGCCTTGCTATCAGACATAAACAGTGAGTCTAATTTGCTGATCAACTCGTGCTCGATATCGTCAAAGTGTTGGTGTTCTTGGTATTGTGACACGATCATGCTGTAAAGGATCTGCACAGCAGTACTTCGAAGCAAGTCATGATGGCTGACGCAGAGATTGACGACATGGCTGACGAGCGCGCTCAAAGATGTCTGGTATCCCTTCAAAGGAGGTGAGTGGCGGTGCGAGAAAGTCGACTGATGAAAACCCCTACCCCGTATCTTGTGACAACCCCCGCTCGATCAGACACATCTTCGGGCCACCCAAGGGCATCCCACAGTTGCTGAAGTATCGCAGCCCCTTCTCCCCGGATATCACCCGCCATTCTCCACACTGCTCGACGCCGCTGAATAAGGCTGTCAATATCAAACAGTAGAGATAGGACGTAAATGATACAACCTGAGGACTAAATTCCTCGATGACCAGTTGATCTGAGGAAAGAAGCTTCAGTAGCACTTGGAATGCCTCCCGCCATAATTCGGTATTGAATCGGAAGTCCGCATCATCGCCAGGTATGAGACGCTTCTCTAGCAGGATTGCGACAGCGTCCATCATCTTGACTAGAACTTTATGTGCCATGATGTTCACGTTCAGCCAGTTCGCTGGCCAAGCGTCGTTGTCCAAAATGGAAGTCGCAACTCTGAATAGCTGCAGGAGTAGCGCGGCAAAGTTGTCACGGCCCTCGATCTCAAAGACACCATCGAAGAAGCTCAAGAGATACTTTTTGGGAGAGGACAGTATGATGACTAGCAGTACGATGGCGGTCTCTCCCTGTGCTGGGCTGAACAGGACTTGACCCTCAGCTTGGTAAACGCCGTTGAAGCCTTTTGGTGCTCGGGGCAATTGTGCGATCAAGGAGAACGGATACGATTCCGGGAATGTCACAAGGGTTGTCGAGGGGGATGTAGTGGGTGTCCTTTTCCGCTCGACAGCGTACACATTGGCAGCATTTTGAAGCTCACGATACGACTCCAAAAGTCTACGCAGAAGGTTGAGATGAATGTCATCGGAAAAGGAAAAAGAGACTCGCCTTGGCAACAAAGGAAGCAAATTGTCAACATTGTCCTGCTCTTGACGGAGTGCATTGCGTTCTGTGAGAACATCGGGATCGACTAGCTTCTGTTGGAGCTTATCCAGTATGAGAGCGATGATAGTGACGCAAAGTCGGATGCTTTCCAGCCACGACACTCGAGCGGCATCAACCGCGCTTTCGTCGTCACCTGGTTGTGTTTGGGCATATTCGTCGAAGCGCCCAAAGTGAGGCTTGATCCACATAACGACAGCTTCTACTAGCAAAGAGCGAGATTGTGTGTGGTCGAATAGGAAGCCTTTCACGAGCTGGAGAAACATGACGAGCTTCCATACAGCTAGCTTCCCCTTGGCTGAGGAGACGGTCTCTGCGAACGCCCTCGCGATAGAGACGACCTCGACCATTGTGAATATCTGCGCCAGCTCCGGGAGGATAGAAGTGAAGTGCTGAAGTGCGATGGTTTGAGTGCCGATGATGGAAGGTGGATCCGTAGTCGTCATCATCTTGTTGACCTCGGCCAAGTGAGATCGCAGATCGCGCCTAAATGTTGCCTCCAGGTGTTCGGCCGTCGCACCACCGCCCACGCCGGCCTCCTTCGCCTTCTGCAGCGCCCGAGATTTCACGATGAATTTGAAGATATAATGCCACACCTTGAGCGCCGCGCGTAGAGGCGAAGCGATATTGGTTCCCGTTGGGTCTGCCAGCATCTTGTTCATGGAGTGAATGATATGCGAAGACGCCGAGGCATAGTTGAAGTGTTGTTGAATATAGATATCTAGCACAGGCTGGAAGTTGCTGAACCGCCTGTCTTGCACTATGCCGAGGACCGTTACCAGCGCATTAAATACAAGATGGTCCATGTCACCAGCTTGATTCATTGAAGATGCGAGTATAGCGAATAAGGAGTCAAAAATGTCCCGCAAAAACTTCACGATTTCAACTTCTCCGACAAAAGTGAACTTGACGAGGACAGCCTGAAGCGCTTCCTTCTCCTGGATCTGGGTCCAGTTGAGCAAATCTGATAGGACGGGATTCTGTGTATGCCGTGTTGAACATAGGGAGGTTCGGATTACGAGGGCGTCACGCATTAGGGGGGCCGTTCGTTGAAGCTCGGCAGGGACATTGAGCTGTTCTTGACGCTGGCCATTTAGTAACCATGGTGTCGCCCCAAGGTACACGTCCGGGGTGATCTGATTCAATCGGTCTGCTCGATATAATAGCAGTTGGTGACCTCCGTCCTCGAGGAAGGCACGGCCATCAGGGAATAGTGGTAGAAATGCAAATGCGAACGGCTTATCCGCTGCCTCGCCATTGTGGGTCTTCACTACCTTCTCTCTTGAACTGCGGTATCTGAAGGTGAAGAAGAAGTGCCATTGTGGTAGCTCTTTCCAGGGCAATACTAGTTTGATTAGCTCGCCGAACGTTGGCTGGCTATTCCGGAGGAAAACGAGCGAGTGGAATTGGGAAACGTTTGGTTCACTAGTACCTTGTGAGAGGACATTCTCTACAGTCTTCCCGAGGGCGTCTCGGACTTCGACGGTGACCTGAATGTTGCTGGTGGTGAAAGTCCCCGAGCCACGCACGAACGGGCTCACGCTACGGCGTGCAGGGTTATTATGGACGGATGGGAAATCACCACTCCACAGCTTGATGTAGAGCTCATTACGGTCTTCGCCAGGGAACACGACGTCGGGGAATCCAAGGCGTAGCGTGAGGGGCGCATCAAGGAGTAAAGACGTATTTTCCTTCACTATGGTTCGTGCATTGCCGTGGAATATCTTGACGGATACGGCGATCATTGCCGCTCTGCCAGGGTTAACGTTCAGAAGAGGCAGTCAATTCGATGGACAAGGCATACCTTGGTGACTTCTCGAATTCTTTACTATTGCCGTTAATTATGTCCTGATGCAGCATCGAGAAAGTTGCCTCGTTGACCGGAGTAAAGATAGGCATAGTATGTTCCTTCGTTGAAGAGACTTCAGCCGGATCAGTAGCTACTTTTGTCAACTGGGACAACTCCAAAACGGCACACCCGAAGGGTCTGCGGAACGTCGTGCCCCCATCCGACATGGCAAAAATAGTAGTGGATGAATTCCCACTGGGGGAGACATCCGTTGGCGATGAACTCCACCCCGTGGAGGGGGACCCACGATAGGCACTGTCTTGAGGGATGCCACTGCTAAGGTTGGTGCCAATCTTGACCGAGCCATTGCGGACGATTCTGCACACGAGGAAGATCGTGCCCTGAATATCGGACTGCGCCAAGTCGGTGAAAAGTGTGCGTATCCGCGCAGGCGGGTCGCGCGCAAGCACGCCGTTGTGGTTCAAAATGACGCAGAAATCCTCCGTCACGAATCGGGCATCGCTTTTATTGTATAGCGAAAAGTAGAGTTCGGCCGTTTCGCCTGGGGCACAGGGCGAGGCCACAAAAGCACGCTGCTCGAGGAAGACATGAAAGAACTTGGGCGTCGATACTCCTGAGTGTTTGTAGGGGGAGGAAGCGAATGAGGAAGTCTTCGGGCGATGGTATTCTGGGAATGCTGAATGGGCAGGAGTAGGCAGTGGCGAGGTGGAGTAGAACATGTCAAGGCTCTGACGAGACCTCAGCTTTGCGACATCACCAGAGGCGTCTGCATAGGCGAGCGATGCCTGTAAGGCGTACATGCGCACCGCGCTCATCCAATTGCGAGTGTCGATGTCCCCCTCGACGTCCACAGTCACTAGCCCGCCGCCATTGGGATGTCGGACGATGACGTCTAGGTTCTGCACAACGTTGCCATTAACCAGACGAGCGACGCAGTCGCGTCTAAGGTTGGCGGTCTCCTCATCGCTCAGAGTCTGTGTGAGTAGCTGGCGGCGACCAAGGTGCAACGCTTCGATGTGCTCGCGCACCGTCCGGAAAAGTTGGTAATCCCTGCGAGCAAGATACTGGAACATCAACATGTGCCATTCACGCAGCGCTGAGGCTATCTCGTCAACGATGGGTTGTGCTGCACCTGAGGCAGTTTCGTCGTTGGACTTTAAAGACGGTCGAGGGGGCAATGGCTTTATATTTTGCGATCCTGTCGGCGACAAGGAGCGAATGCTCGCAGGGTAAACAGGGAGACCTGCTCTGGACGAGTTTGCCTGATCAGGGGGAGGGCCAAGCCTGAAAGATTTACGGTCTTCTTCCTCCATCTCCCGGGAAGCAGGAGTCTTGGGCTTGGGTGCGTCTGCGACAGTGAGACGAGAGTCGTTCTGGAATGCTGCTGCGACGTCGGCAAGACTCCCCTCAGCATCAGGCAATTCCTCCCGAATGAAGATGTGTGAGCCAGGGAATATGCCGATAAAAACTTGCTGAGGTTCTTCGAGCCTTGGTCCGCGGGATGATGATGGGTCAGAGGTCCCATTCCAAGCTACGGGGGGACGGCGAGTGGTACAGACAACATAGCTAGATGGTGGATCAGACCAAGTCTTTGCAAGGATGGACGTGATGACACACCCTCTGTACCACACACCCTCCGTCTCCTTTCCCCTTGGAGTATACTTCTCAAAAGCGTAAACCTCGTCGCCGACCTCTAAAGCCACTACGTCGCGATGTATAAAAGAACTTGCCGTAGACGCTTGCGTAACGTTGGATAGCCGGGGCCGGCTGGATATGCGGGTATCACGATGGGAAGGGGACAAGGGATGTACGGCGTATCCATAAATGATTGAGGGAAGTGGTTCCCAAACGCCGCCGCGTCCGGGAGTTGCGGGGCGACTTGGCGCGGTGGTCTGTATGGGCATTGAGGGAAGTAAGGACCAAGCGGGGACGAGAAAGTGCGTCGGAGGGCTCGATCCTTGGAAATGCGAATGTGTACGCGCGTTGTCGATGAGATTAAAGCGGTAACGGGGAGTGATATCGACCCCGTCCGTTGCAAAGCACTCGCGAGGTCTCCGGTCAAGGTCCCCGGACGCCACAAACTTTTCTCACGTCGAACAACTGATAACGGAAGCCCGCCCAAACGCGACCGGAACTGCCTCATACTCATACTTTACAACAACGATGCCTTCCATAACAGAACACATCGACCGTTTGACAACCACAATGAAATCCGTAAAGGCATCAGCCTCTACCATAACCCAACACAATCGTCCGAGTCTTTTCACAAGTCACGTTCTCACCACTCCTCTTGGGGATCTGATTCGCGACATTGACCTATCCGAGCTCGGCCTCTTCACACTAGTACCTCCACTACGACAACAACCACGCGTAAACACCCAAACTGGCGCTCCTCCAGAAATTACACGCGTCGAGGTTGTCAGCGCAACTCCTCTACGGAAGCACTCCTCGGCTACGCGAAGGGACGTGCTCGTTCAACGCAAAGAGCCAGAACCAGAAGTATTTGCGGAAGCCGCGTTGAAATACATCGATCGCTAGTGAGAGCACATCCCACCTATCTACTTCCAACTCGAACACTATTCGTTACCAGTTCAGGGATACGACCCATGCCGCGCGTCCGATCACAGGTGGTGGCCATGCTAGAACACTTGCACCGACTACGCGAGGAGATCCATTCACTTACCAACACTCTCAAAGACGTAAGCTCGCGCACCTCCTCCGTGCATGAATTGGGTTGACAACTTGGTAAAGATGGAAGTATCAGAGCATATTTCCCAGTCTCAATCACCCAAATCCCTGGTAGCCAAGGAAGAGAGGAGGATACAAGACATCCAGGCACGAATTAGTCAACTTGGGAAGCGGGTGCGTTCATTGATCCGTTCTGTCACTGTTCCTCAGTGACGAGTTGCAGAAAGTGGCCCTACAAAACAATCTTTCCGTTCCCGTCGCACCCGATCCCCCCGAGGCCCCCAACACAACGGTGTCGGATCTGAAGGAAGACTCGTTCTGGACAACTCCTGGGGTTGGAAAGACTCTGCAATTCAAGGGTGAACTACTTGTCAACGAGGACGTTGATCTTGGGAACGTGACCTCATCATTCTCGACCCCGATTGTGCCCTTCAGGCCTTCAGCACTTCGTAGCCTACCCACAGATTCGCCTTTCCAAGAGGAAGACCCAATTGGTGATGTGGCACATGAAGATCCCAGCACCCTAGAAGACACCTTTGATTGTCCAGCCGGGACACAAATTAGCGGGCTTGAGATTACCGGACAAGTCAGCGACCGAACAACTAGTGCCAAGCACCCACCCAGTCAACCTTCGCCTCGATCTGTGCCCCCACCGGGCAGCGAGCCTAGTACTCCGGTCGCAAGTACAGAGCAGCTCACGTCGTCTTCAACAACGGAGACCCTTGGTCACACACTCTCTGCAAAGAAGAGGATCCGAGTGACTAGTGACGTGGAACGCATAGTTGTATGTTATGCTAAAACCCGTTTAGCATTATCCAGTCTCTGACCTCAACTCACAGTCAAAGATATGGACGACTGTGGGTGATCTAATAATGCCAGGGAACACATTCAACACATCTGGAAGCGGCGGGTCCCGACCCCTTCGCGCAAAAGAAACAATGTACGGATGTTCATCTCATCCGAAACAATACTCGCCAATTGATTTTCTCCCAGTGCCTGCCTCCATACCCTAGCTGCGCAGCACCCCCTTCCCACTTCACCCGCCGCGTCCTCCCTCTCAAGTGCAACAGTAGTTGCGGCCCAACCCCCAACCAACCAACAGGTCTTGACCGCGCACTTGCTAATCGCACTTCTGGAAGCCCCACCACAATACGCGCTCCCACTAGCCAGAGTCAAAGAAATACTTAGCACCAGGGGTGACAAAGGGGTAGGGGCGATTGGAAGCGGCTCCTCCATTCGTGTTCTTTACGGATGCGTGGCCAAAAGACTTGTGAGGATTGATCGAGGAGGAGGGGAACAGATTGTCCGATTCGACGTTTAATATGTTTAATGTTTATTAACGTTTACCTGCCCAGTTAATTGAGACCAATTCGAATCGATCACTCGCGGATGGGATAAAGTTGCTCAAGGACGTTCGAAAACTTCGAATCAGAGTGACACCTTGCGTCACCTTCGAAGATGTGGTGCGCATGCAAAGGCAAGCATAATCACGAAAATGATTTTGTGGCTTAATATTGTCCGCTGAAGATCTCTTATATCATAAGGATCGTTTTGTAGGTCCTCTCTTTTTCTGCCACTTCCCACTGTCGTTAATCATTTTAGGATTGTACACCTTATACACGAGCTACTCCTGGAGACACGGATGACAGTCCGGATCTCTCCATCCGATTTTGGACAAACGGGTAAGCTCCTCGGCGATGCCAACCGTCGTGACATTCGACTGTCCAATCCTTTGGAATCTCCGGTTGTCTCTGGCGCCGGGAGTGGTTCCCATGGGACTGCCCCAAACGTTACTTCCGGCGAGGCTGGTCCTTCTAACGAGGTAGGAGGGAGATGTTCTTCGAAAACTCTCCGATGCTCCCAACCTACCTACCCTTCGGCGCGATGACTACTGGCACTTCGATGAGGCATGCAGCTCACACTTCTGACGCATATATCCAACTCTCCCGCCGGTATCAACAGTGTGAATAGCAACTGGGACAAGATAAATTATTGCTGGTGTACGTGCGGTGGCTTGCTCGATGTTCATGATCGCTACTGATAGCATATATAGGGCGGCCATCGGAAGGCTTGTCGAGACGAGTAAGCCCTCATGGTTGCGTCTGTCGAAACGTCAAAGCAGAAACGCACTGGCGATTGCGGTCATCCTGCTCTAGGCACATCAACCTCGTCCCTATCTCTTGCACCAGACCCTGCTGGCAACTCTGTGAAATCGAAGCCGTTCTTGCGATCACAGTATCCCTACGTCAAGTTTTGGACAAAACTAGATTGGAAGAGTTACAAGGCTAGCAAGGAGGACTCGTCTGAACTGAAAGCCCAAAGCGGCGAACGTGGGCGTCCAAAGGGGAGAAGAGTCAAGTCATGATCATAAGCGATACGCTGGCTGTCAAACTCACGATGCATCGCACCGGTAACGTGGGGTGGCGTATCCAAAAACATTCGGGAGAAATACTGAAGAGAGAATGAGGTGGGGGCGAACGTTCTTGTACTCTTCCCTAGCGTCAGCCTTCCAGCGCGATAGTAGATGATGCAGGGCAGGGTTTGCAGGCAAGGTAATTATAAAATGACGATTGGCACAAATTCAGTTGATAGGACTCTCAAAGACATTAGATGCATTCGAAGAGCGAAATTGTATTGTAGAACTGTAAAAACTTACAAAGGATGGCCCAAATGTTATCGTACCCTGTTTCCTGCCGGGTCGTAAAGTTTGACCCCATAGTTCGATGCAATCGACCTTGCCATTTGATATCGTTGATCGGTTCTTAATCCCGCGCATTTAAGACGTCGACGCGTCAACTTCCTGAACTTAACCATGATCATAGCCAAGCTAATAGATACCCTTGCATGGCTCATCGTTTATCCACACAACCATCCTCACATCACTTCCAACGAATGCCTCGCTCACAACTACATTGGAACATACGGGTCTTACAACGTGTTCATTCCTCCTGAATCATGCGTCGATTCCTTCGTTTCAACGGATAATGCTCCCTCTGTATACATTCACCCTGGTACCGAACTCGTATGGGTCGAGCAAGCAGCACTGGAACAACACCTACTAACGGATTACCCATTTTCGCTGCCATCTCTTCAGAGGTATCTGGCTGCCCTCCCCGAGACCGACCCCACTGCCTCTGATTCCCATGCAGGTGGCCAGCAACCTCTCTCGGGCCCCATTGACAAACGCCCTCTCCATCACACTTCCACCTCTGCCCTTCTCGCACTCTCTCTCACACAAGTCAGACAGTTGTCTCTCACACTCCCACCCACATGGCGCATGTACGTGCTCCCCTCGAGGCCATACCCCTTCGCGGGTGTTCCAGAGCCGGCCAAAGCACGCGTGCGCGACATCCTCAAGACTCTCAGATTCAACCCAGAGGTCGCGAAGATCGTGTCCAACATCTCTCTCCCACAGGCCCGGAACGATGTCCGCTTCCTCACGGGCGAGGACCTCACGTCTGGGGTCAAGAGTCGGCACTCGTTCTCTCACGGTTCGCGTACCACGGCAGAGTGGTTGAAGGTCCGCTTCGAGAACACGGGTGCGGACTGTGAGTTGCAACCTTTCCGGTCTGGGTTCGCGCCGAACGTTATCTGGTACGTCCTTTGTTTTTTTTTTTTTTTTCTCGTGCACCCTATTCACACGTGAAATGACGCGTCTGTAAACCGTAGCCGCTATCGGTCCACAGAGAATACCACCGAGACGGTCCTCCTCAGCGCGCACTATGACAGCCGAGGCTCGTTTGGCAGCACGCGAGCTCCAGGCGGTAACGACGATGGCTCTGGGACGACAGGCCTTTTGGCTATCGCGCGTACGATCAAACGTCTCGGTATCAGATTCCACTCGAACGTCGAGCTCGTCGTGTTCGCTGGTGAGGAACAGGGTTTGGTTGGTTCGCAACACTATGCTCGTACGTCTGTTGGGTTGCGCATATTTCATAGTCTCTAAATGTCTCCGCAGAACAAATGCGCGAGGAGGGCAGAAACTTAACCCTGATGATACAAGCTGACATGATCGCATATCGCGAACCAGGGGAGCCTCCGCAACTTGGTCTACCTGAGATGTACGTTTTGTAGGGCATGTTCGGTTGAATATGCAGCTCTCAACACGTCCGTAAACAGCATTGGCACACCAGAAGTAACGCAGCTCGTTGCCAACGTTTCCGCCATCTACACCCCCGAGCTCGTCGTTGGATTCACCCCGGTGTGTCTTCAGTTCGTTCTTGCGTACGCGCCGAGTTGACCCGATTGTTATAGGCGTGCTGCAGTGACCACCAGGCAAGTCTCGCTTGTTTTCCTTTCATGCTCGGTCCAAGACTGACAGAACCTCCTCCCAGTCCTTCCATTTCCAGGGTTTCCCTGCTACCCAGGTATTCGAACGTGCGGGATGGATTGCTGATCCGATGTACCACAACAGCGGTACGAGCTTTCATGTTCTGATGAAAACGGACCTCTTCTCAACACACTTGATATTAAAGGCGATCTCAGCGAACGCAGTGGATACGATCTCGAGCAACTCGTGAGCATCGCAAAAGTTCAGGTAAGACAAGAAAGTCACCTGTTTGTGGACTCGTCTTAGCTAATTGACATGTAGTTTGCTACTCTTCTCCATGCTGCCGGGTTCGATTTATCGTAGACGTCGTGGCAGCGCACAACTGAACGGGGAACACTTGTGCTGATTATAGTTCTTTATTAATAATTGTTCCGTGCAGCGTAATTACATCGAGCGGCCCTGGCGTATACCCGTCCAATTGTGATCAGTAGATCGCTTTCAGTAGCAGTTGGCACTGTTCCCTTCCAATGCTGACTTAACGCAAAGACCTGCCACGATTACATGAACTACATGGAACACCGTTTTGAGGGAAAACACCCTTGTCCTCTACAACAAAGGACAAATGATTCAAATGGCACAGCTAGATGGCGTAAATATACAATTAGTTGCCAAGAAGATTTCGTGGCAATACGGACCACTTCCTCGTTGCTTGTACACCATCAGCTTGAAACGCACACCATCCGTGTCTATCTTCTCGACAATCAACCTGTCGACAACTGGATCATCGGGCCTGCAAATTGGCAATAATCTGGAGATAGGTGGCTGAAAGCGTCTCATACTACTGCTCATCAAGTGTGGGCGAGACCACACGAAGAACTACGTCCCCGATAAGAGTCTGTTGTCAGCGCCGAAGTCATCCAAGACATGGAGGTAGCAGATGGCAGCGGTATGTCACCATGTCTCGAAAGGAGGGTGACGCACCGAAAAGGTCCGACTTGCAGAGCTTTGATGAGGTGTCGCATGGCGGGCTGATCGTCGATGTGCGAAAAGTGAGGTTGAATCGGGCTCGGTGACACGAGGTGCGTGGTGGAATGGTCATGCTCGATGGGACGCCAGTGTCTGATGGTGGGGTGACGGATAGGCATAAATACCGACCAGTGACACGCCGACGAGGAGGTGAAGCGCAGCTCGGAGCAGGAAGGTAATTCGATGAATGTCCACCACCACACACAAGTAATTGCCCACAGAGACACACCCAGCAAAGCCGAAAGTAGCCTCGAAACTTCAACTTTAGAAGCGGCAGCAAAATTGGCGTCTTTCCCTGTCGAGCCTTCGATCTCACCAAAACTGCCCGCGTTGTTTCCTCAACCGGGACCGTTTTCTCGAAATTAGAGGCTCGGAAGGGGAATACGCCAACTCGCCGTCACTGGCTTCAAGTTGAGCTTATCGGGTCTGCTGTGTCGTCGCGACTTGGTGGGGGCGCGATCATAGCAGACCCTCGTTCGCCCGCGTGCGCGCTTGATCCGGAAAGGAGAACGCGTAGTGGCGCTTCTGCCTCGAGCAGCGCGTGCCAACGCTTGGTGAAAATCCTTCGGGAATCGAAAGGACGACCGCGCATTGACGAATCGAAACATCGAAGACGTGGTGGTGGTTCCTGCCATACGGCCGGTCAGAGGCCCAGTGAATGAGGTCTCCGCGAACGCAGGACAAGGTTGGCATCGGTATCTCCTGCCTCAAGGCGACTGTGCCACCTGTTACAGGACATGTTTCCGAGCCTTGGGCGCTTTGGGACCTCGAAGATGGCTGAGTATACGAATCGGGCACGTTTAATAAATCGCAGGTAACTCACCACTAGAGCACTGGGGATCCGAGTGCGCGATTCTTTTCTTCTTCCCACTCGATAGCGTCTTGTCACGACGGGCAGTTGAAAGCAAAAAATACCTGGCATCTCGTCTTGGCGCCTGCAAGGTCTACCATTCCACAAACACTTTGTCGCCCACGTTTTTTTTCGTTTTAGCGAGGCGATTGAGCTGCTTGCGCGTCATGTGAGACGAGCAGGCGTCTAACGCCTAACTCAAAAGGGGCCGGTGTCCCCGAATATTTGATTCTCGTCCTGGCCAGGTTGCGGGACTACTATGGCAACATTCCTCCCGTTTGCTGTCGTCGCACGCAGTATGTCACGGACGATTGAGACCGATGCCTGATGATACTATACACTCCTTGCAGTACATTTATCCTGTATCTGGTCCCTTTAAGACCTACACAGAGAATGCCATACTCTGTTCCACCAAGAAACCAGTATGTTCCGGTCGTGGACGCTGCGATTGTGTCCCCAGAGCTCCTCGTAACTATCGAATAGCTACATAACATTTGCCGCTCAGTAGAGAGTCAAACAGAAAGATATGTGGCGTGGTGAGAGAGGTGGCACTGACCTCGTGGCACTTCTGGCAAGCGGCATAGTGATGTTGCTCTGCGTGATCCTCCAAATCGTCGAAACCACGCCTGCACCTCATGCAGAAATTGTGATCAGGGCTCTGTCTAAAGTGCGATTGGAGGCCACCCTCATATCTGAAGGGCTATATATACACAGTATCAGTCTCGACGGTAGTGAGAGGGCTAAAAAATCAAAGCAATGATGACCTTGTCGTGCACTCTGCAATACCAGTGCTTATCAACCATGTGCTGGATCCTCGAGTTCCTGAAGTTAAAATGGCGATCGCATATGCCGCAATAGTGGTGATCCGGACTTTGTATGTAGTGCTGCCTTAGCGCTTCTTCGCTCTCGAAATCATCGTTGCAGTCGTCGCAGAGCCAGTGGGAGCTTGAATTCTCTATGTGTTGTTCTAGAGCTCGATTATTGGGGAACCATCGCTTACAGCGACCACAATAGTACGCCATCGGGTGGTCGTTATCCGAAGCAAGAGTGGGACGATCTGCGTGGGACTTGACCTCGAATTTATAAGACCCATCCGTGATGGGTGATAGGATCGATGCGGGACCAGATGAGTATCACTTGAGCGTAACGGTCTGACCAGAACAGGGTAGTTCGGACCATGCGGTCGTCCTATACCTGTACAAGGATGAGAACAGAGAAGAGGTATAATCGATTGCTGCGGCCCGGCTGCGCACGCGTGCTTTGAATGAACTTCAATCAATCCGATTATGTAATGCCCATCCCTTCGTGGCTTGACCTTCGAGGACTCGGGGTAAACGCGCTATGGTACGTCCTGCTTTGTTGCGCGGAAGTCTTTGAGAAGGGATATCGACCGTACCTTTCCAGTTAATATTCTCAGTTTTCAAGACGCTGACAGATCAGCGTGTCACGGTCGAACTCAAGAATGACTTGTCCATCACGGGCACCCTGAAATCTGTCGACCAGTAAGGTCTTTGTGGCTCCCCTTGTCTCTGTGTCGGCTTTTGACGGCGCTGTTTTAGGTTTCTAAATATTCGTTTGGATGCGATCGAAGTAGCAGACCAGGCGAAGCATCCTCATATGGTGCGCTCGAACTTGTGTTTTGGACCTTCGTGGGTTCAGCAACTCACGTCACCCGGTTCTCTCATAGATGGCAGTAAAGAACTGTTTTATACGTGGATCCGTCGTGCGGTACGTCCAACTACCCGCAGAATACGTCGACACCCAGCTCCTCGAAGACGCGACTCGAAGAGGTGGGTTCCGTACCTTCGTTTCCTATCCACATCTCTGATCATTGCCCTATCATCAATAGAGGCTGTAACTCAAACCAAGCGGTGACTATAGTGTGTCCCGCCACTATATATATCGACTCTTTATGTCCTTTGTCGTTCTCTATGTCAATCTGCCCGAGGGCTGTATTGTCACAAAAATATACATCGCGTCTGGACAAGTATCACGAGTCAGAGACCGGATAACGCCAAACTTTGGCTGTTCCATCAGCGCTAGCAGTGATCAATTCCCCGGCCTCTGTGGGGTGATGCTCCGTCCATGTTACAACTTTGTGGTGTACCTTTGGGGGAGGATTAGGTTTGAGGGGTTTGGCCTGCATCACGAGAAAGTTCAGATGGATGCGACCGGCGTGCATGGAGGTGAACAGCCCACATCAAGAATGTCCCAGGCCCAAATGGCACCATTTTCATCTCCTGCAACGACGCCTGCCTCTCCATGCCCGAAGCAGGCGCGACATCGGTATGAAGTGTGGGCGTGGCCGGAAAAGTCATTAAGCAACTTGCCGGTGATGGCATCCATGAGGCGAATGTGCCCGTCAAGAGTCATCACGAGATAGGTTGACTCATCTTGGGTGGGGACAACGGAAGTGACAGGATCTGTACAAAGAAGCGCCGAGTTGCGAAAGGGTTATCGTTAAGGAATAAGAGGATGGCGCAAACATACGACCGATATAGTCTGCACGAAGCTCGCCCTTGCGTAAATCGTACGTCCGAACATGGCCATCAACAGAGCCTGTCATGATTCTCGAAGACCCCACATAAAGCGTCTGAACGGAATCTCGGGCCTCTTCCAAGGTCTGTATCGGCTGGCGATTCTGAGAGCTGGTAGATCGGCTCCTAACATGATACGCGGAGCAAATAGTATAGGGTAAGAACGCACCGGAGGTCCCACAGTCTGACGGTAGAGTCGTAGGAACCTATGCGATTGCGGTTGGCATAGGTGTGACCATCGACAAGGGCATCGGAGCGACTTACCGCTTGCCACGACGGAGGCGTCATTATTAAACTCCACCACATTTATTTTTGCCAAGTGGGCGGATATCCTGCGTATAGTGTTTCCGGTGTTCACGTCCCAAAGGAAGAGAGATCGGTCTCCGCCTGAGGAGACGAACTTGGTATTGTCGTGTGCGCTAGAAGCAGAGAGGGCATGCGCGCAACAGGGTCAAACTCGCGTCTCATTGATCGGTTCCGAGAGAACCTCACACTGAGATTGACAAAATCTCGTAGCCGTGGGCCGAGTAGGCCTTGATTTCTGTGCCCAAGCTGGGGTTCCAGAGACGGACGGTTCGGTCTTGACCACCGGTGAGGACGTATTTCGCACTTCCTTTGGCGTACCGTACGACGTGGACGGGCCCTTTGTGATTCTCGAGAGTGATGTGTAGTGCACGCGGGAGGGGCTCAGGACCTCGGGACGGAGCCATGAGGGCAACAGCGTTTGACGGGCGAGGCTGGATGAAGAATGCTTCTTCCTTCCCAGGACCGGACGACCGGAATCTTTACCCGGGCCGAACCCGTCCTTCACCTTCACCCCACTTTTGGGATGTCACTCGAATCAACCAGGACCATCGTTTCGCAATGGCCAAGAGATCGCTCTCTCCAGTACACCTCCCACTCGCCAAGCGGGCCCACTTAATCGCACCGTCTCCGTCAACATCCCTTCCTCCGGCGCAGCCCAACACCTTCGAATGCTTATATGACGAGCTCATCCTCCACATCTTCACATTCCTGTCCTATACAGATCTCTGCACCGTCCAGACGACCGACCGTAACTTGGCACGGCTGTCCCTCGACAACCAGGTACATAGCACGTTCATCTCGGGAACCCCCTTTTTTGCGCGGTCACGTTGAACATTCGAGATCGTCTTTCTTCTTTCTTGTAGCTATGGAAGAACCTATACTTGCGTGAGTTTGGCAGACTCCGCTTGAGGGGCTCTAGGGGTTTCTCTGGCCGTAGAGACGAACGCGAAATAAAAAGTCTCCCAGGTCGCGTGGCCGCGGAGATCCAGGATTGGAAACGAATGTTTCGCATCAGCACGAATTGGCGCAACGGTATGTCGATCCGGCCCTATTGGGTTATGTGTATAAGCGATGGTTAATGTTTCCCCTTTCAAGGTCGCTGTCACACTTTCAGTCTGGATGAGACGTTGGCATCTCCGCTCAGTAGCACAGTTGAGAGTCCCGAACAGGAGCAAGGGCCGAAGGCACCGCAGATCACTTTGGCCGGCCAATACACCATCATATGCTCACCCGAATCGTCATATTCCCCATCCATCCTCGTCCTTTCCCCTTCTGCTCCAAAACACGTCATCCACGTTGCTCTTATTCATGCGCAACAGCCCGTTCGGGTCACAGCGCTCGCCGTTGACCAGTCATCTTGTCGCGCAAGTGCGAATCCACACATCGCGACGTGTGTCTCAAATGGAGGTATCTATGTTCACGACCTACATTCACCTTCTCGCAAGCACCATTATGCGCCGCCGTTCAAGACGCCACGGACAGCTCCGATCACTCACGCTGCCTACTGTCACCCCGTGCTGGTCACGCTCTCAGAGAGTTTTTCACTCTCCGTGTACGATCTCACTCATGAGGCGATGCAAGTTGTCCATGTCCTCACCTCATTCACCTCATTCCCTCCAGCGTCCCTTGTCTTGACCATGCCCGACACCCAAACGTTCAAGTTGTTATTGACCTACGCGGGTCCAGTCTACCCAGCACACTGGAGCGTGGGAGTTACGGAGGTCATTCTCTCAAGGGCTACCTTGCACCACTCGCCGACTTCACCCTTCACATCGCCTACGCGACCGCATTCATTACTCCTTTCCACCCGCAGCACACGTGCATTTGATATCCCAGCAGGGTGGATTGACGAGGCGAAATTACGTGCCGTACGTGAACAATGGGGTCGTAAGGTCGGCAGTGTAGCGGGCACCCAGACAGATGGCAGATGGGTCGTCCTCGCGCCAGCTGTGGCGGGTGAGACACACCCACAAGGGGGATTTACACCTGCTAGTCTTCCCTTGCAGTTGTATCGTTTCTCCTCGCCGCCGCTCCGTGCGGGCGCAGTGGCAACGCCGAGGCTCACCTTTGTGCGGAGTTTACTCGGCCCGACAAGCCCCGTGAGTGCCCTCGCGGTCGCGGATGGCCGATGCGTGAGCCTCGGCGCTGACGGGAGGGTCTGGGTGTGGGATTTAGAGAATGGATGGGGGACAGAGGTCGCGTCTTTGGCGAGCGATTCAAGTTGGTCCGAATTGGGTGACGATGATCCTTCAGCTTTACGAGGCACGATTGCATTTAATGAACGGCGGATCATCACCGCGGGTGCGGCGGGGAGTGTCGTGATACGAGATTTTGACGTTTGATTATGTTCGTGATGTAGAATTTGCCCGTGTGTATCGTAAGTTTGTTGTCTTGATGTACGCCCCATCACGTGCTTATTAATATTGCGCTTATCCGATTTAATTTCCCTCGACCTGCTTCCTCGACCCGCTCCTCGAGGGGGTGCAAAAACGATTACTCTGTGCGCTGTCAGCGGCGTAGACCAGACAGGCAAGTCCTGCTACTGCGACAGACGGATGTCCTCCCGAGTGGACTCTGCTATCCCCACTCGGCTCTGTTCGATACGAAAGGAGCTCATCGGAAAAAAATTACGAGTCGTGGGCAAGTACGTTCCCAAATCAAGCCCAACATACCCTTCTCGTAGCTCTCGGAGCTCACATCACCCTTTTTTCCCCCCACCCCCGTTCCCTCCCCACAACTTTATCCCAGGGTACTGAGCCATGACGTCAGATCTTCCACCATCCTGTTGTGGAACGATGGTCACATCGTCCTTGCCGATATTTCACTCTGTCTGCCCACGAGGGGCAGCTCACCGTGGCTGAGAGAGCCCAGGAGCACAGTGACCATGCTTGGCTATCTGGAACGAGGATCCCAGGTGACGTCTTCTTCTTTACCTGCCTCGCGAGAAGTGAAACTTTGAACTCACGGGGTCGGAGGCACCGTGCCAAAAGCAGGCCGAAATCACGCGCCCGCCGGACCTTGACCTCCCGCCGTGGGCACAGCTGCCCCATGAAGATGTGGTGTTCATCCCGCACGTATCGTTGCAGGCCATCCTGGTGCTCGATTCGCCGGATGTGGATCTTCGGCTTTGGAACGAGACGGTCGCGGAGATGGAGGCATCGGGTAAGTAAAATAAGTCCTCGACCTGGAGCTGAGCGCGGCGACCCGCACTCTCCTCCTTTATGCCGAGATGTGGTGGCTCGCCTCTCGCCCACATGGATGCCCGACCTTGCAACTGATCAATGATGTTTTCATTCTTTTTTCATTTTTTTTTGGTTCACGTCTAGGCGTGCTCGGAGGAACGTGAAAACACCTTTTTCGGTCACAAAAGAGAAAAATTGAATGCGTGTGTGACGGAACTGCCACAGCGCGGACCCCTGCCGGCACGAGCGTGGTTCCTGCATGTCAACAACGTCTCTCTCGGGAGGCGCTCAGGGCTCGTCGGACCCTCCCTTGCGTGTCCGTTTGCCCCATGGTGATGCCTTGGAGAATGAATGTGCTGTGATGCAGCGTGATGCTCGTCAGCGTGCCAGAAGGGTGATGGGTGAGGAACGGAGACGGTTAGCTGGACAATTTTACGGAGTTGTGATGGTGTATATTATAGTTATGGGTAGATATGAAGGTTGGCTTATTCGAGTCAATCGTGAATCGATCCGATGAATATCAAGTCGAGTTGCTGATAAAGTGCCACGTTCACGTCGGGTCACCTTTTTTGGATTTATGCGTGCAAAACGGAAGTCCGCGTGATGCGTATACAGCAGGTGGTTTACGTGCGGATTCAGTTTAAGGGGCCACAGGCGCCACATTCGACTTTCTTCTCGACGTTCGATTTTCACTCGCGCTGGCGTTTGAGCGTCACTACCCAGGTTGGTTTTAGGGCCCTGATGCCCCATAGGTCTACGACAAATCATCCCCCGTGGGTACCTTTTGAGTCCAGAGCCTCGGAGAGGGCACATAATGTGGCTTTGGAGATGAGCCCGGGAGATTGGCGATACCTGGCGTCAGTCAAGTTTGCAGATTTTCGGAAGTTTCTGAGGAGCGAAACCGGCGATATCGCTGTTCAATCACTTTGAACATTTGCGCGTGCGAGAGAGAGGGATGAGAGAGGAGAGAATCGGGGGATGAAGCGAGCAAGGGTGGATGGGAAGGTATAAATGTCAATAAAATATAAAGCGATTGGATCTAATGATGCGCGCTTGTACGAGAGAGAGACCAGCCTCATGTCGTGCGACGGTGTGCAGTGCAGCGGGCCAAGGGGCAAACAAGCCAAATCCTATCCTTTGTCGGATATCATCTCATTCTCTCCTCTCCCCTCCAGCCTCTCCTCTCTCCTCTCCCCCGTCCCTTCCAATCCCTCAAAATTCCCACATCTGACCCACCCCGTACGGCTCCTCCGACTTCCCCGCCTCATACCCGTCCTCTAAAGTCCGCCTTGTCTGCTGCTGCTGCCTTCCCCCGCCACCACCACATCCGCCACCCATCTGACCGACCCGCCTTTCATCAGAACCCCCACCCATGGAGTTTCTCCATCCCCACCATCGTACCCCGCCCCCACACCGTCTCGCCCACACCACCAGCCATTCGCTCATCGATCGTCATCCCAGTGCCCTCGACGAGCACGTCCAATGCTCGCGCTATCCCACTTCTTCCGACCGCTTTCGGTGGCCCTCGAGTTTCCCCCCAGAGCCCGTCCCCGAATCCCTTACTACACCGTACGACCCCCTCGGCAGCCTCGCACAGGACGAGGGTGCTTTGGCCCGGAAAGCCCTCTGTTCTTCTTTCGCTCCTCGCTTCTTCCCATGCAGCGTGTCGCGAGGCATCCTCAGCGACGGAACTTGGACCACCGAGCACCCTAGCGTCCATGCGTTCCTCCAGTCCCCTTCTTCGCGCCCGTCCCTCAAATCTAGAACATCTGCTGCCATATACTCGCTCGCCGCCCTTCACGTATTCTACAGCCCTAGCCACCCTTCCTATGAGGCATTTTGGCATCCCAACTTGAAAGAGAGCACAGCCATGTTCGTGCATCAGGTCATTAGTACGTCCTCTAATCCCTTCCTTTCATGTTTATTAGGGTCTCACTTGTGCTCTTTCTTTTTACCGCCACTTCAGCCATGAAACCCTCACCCATCTCCACAGCCCCAATGACTTGGTTGGGCGTCCACGATATGCTGTGGCAGCTCACCGGAATTCAGAAGGAGTACTTCAAATCGCAGGGCGTAAAACCGAGCACGCCCCCCCCGGTCCCTACGCGCCGTTCACTTAGAAAGCGCAAACCAGTGCAGGCACTAGTTCAAGAGCTCAGTACTAGAGAACCTTCAGAGGTCCCCGAGGCGCCACCGCGCAAGAAGAGTAGGACATCCAAGTCGGATGAAAACGAAAGGGAATCAGAGCCAACTTCGCCCATCACGCTTGATCAACCGGACGTATCAACGGAACTCAAGGCGGGACCGTCAGAGCCACCTCGCATTAAGTCATCTCCACCGGAGATGCGAGGTCACGCAGATGCCACCCCTAGTCCGCTCACCATCACTTCCTCCCTACCACCCGAATCCCACTCTCCGGCAAAGGACGACGTCATTCAGGCAACAGGCACGTCGCGCGGACGCACCAAGGACGCAGCGGGCAAGAAGGCGCCGGTCAACCCTGCGCCTTCTCGTCCCTCCGCGCGCCGTGCACGCGAACGATCCCCGTCGTTCTCCTCAGGATCCTCGACTGCAGTTTCCGCCGCCGGAAGCAATTCGAAGCGTGCCCGTTCTTCCTCGTCTGCCTCCTCCACCATCACGACCGTAGAAGCCGAAGCCAGCGCCATCGGCAAAGACAAAGGCAAGGAAAAGGCCGAGGCGATTGCGGGAGAGGAAACCGACGAAGAGGAAGAGGCGGAGGCGGAGGAGGACGTCGACAACGACAACGAGGTGAGGAAACGGCCCATCAGGACCCGACGACGTCCTGCTGCTACTAGAGAGACGGTGCCCAAGCCCTCCTCGAGGAAGCCAGGCGGCACAACCGTTTCGCGAAGTCCCGCGGAAATCGATAAACTTGCGGCCGCAGAAGCCCCGCCAC
>Ga0307512_10000711_pt1 | contig 49460 bp, 46 predicted proteins | sample 14_EM_MG_FD_200267 | JGI IMG/M metagenome (GOLD analysis project Ga0307512, IMG submission 200267) | Populus trichocarpa ectomycorrhiza microbial communities from riparian zone in the Pacific Northwest, United States - 14_EM | ecosystem: Host-associated > Plants > Roots > Unclassified | place...
TTTGTTTAGACTAGGAGACCGACAGAGCGAGAAGAAACGGCGATCGGAGGGCGATATGCAACGCAACGCGTGGTATTGACGCCGGGCGCGGAGTAATCCGCCACCGGGGTGTCTCTGACGGCTCTGATGGAGCGCGTCCACCCTGACGGAGCCATTCCGCCCTGACGGAGATGTTTTTTGCTGATGTACGCAACGCTCTGTGGGCTCAGACCCGTTCTGCTTCCAAGCTGCTTTTGCCCTGATTCGCTTGATGACCTCGTCGTGTGGAGCGCTTTGTCGGTTTGCTTTATTTGCCTGCCCGTAGTGGCGAAAGGTTCTTTTTAAGAACATTGAGCATTGTATTTTGTGTTGACTTTGTTGATGGACGAGATGTTGGATGTTGCAAGATATGGACCACATAGAGGCAACCTGCATCACTTATGTCAAGGTTGGTACTCCTAATCGACTTGAACAAAGCAAAATCTGCCTTTTGACCGTCACTACATTGGGAATAGCAATGCTATCCATACATCATGACATGATGTTTATCGTCTGTATCAAGTGACATCCCAGGGATTTCTTCAGACAAATATCAGCAGACATCCTTTCCGACGAAGAATGTGCCGTGTTTATCACACAAACACGAGATGTCGACGGTTGTTCACCGTGATGTATCCCAGTAAACCAACACAGAGCATCGGATCGACTTCGTGCAAATCGCAGGACAGTTGGCAACCCGTGCAACTGGCGGCTATGCACAACAGGATTCATCTTGTGTAGAACCAACAAGTTGGCTGTTACGCATGCCATTTTGACTTAAAGCTAACTATATATTCTTCAGGACTTTCTACTTCTTTTCGTTATCTTCTTCCTCAGGACTTCCCACTTCGTTTCATCATCAACATCTCTTCACTTCCACAGCAGCAAATCATGGCTCCACAAATACCGCAGCAAGGTGAGGGTGGAACTGAATCGAGCAGAACGATGGGCGCTTCATCCAATACACCACCCGCTGAAACCCAACTACAAGGCAGACACCACTTAGTTCACCGCGACGCTGCAATTGCAGCCACCAAAAACATGACCCTGGATGCGCAGTTACAAATTGTCCATACAACCAGAAGCAGCAAGAATAAGAAGCAGCATGCGATCGGGTGTAAGTGTCATCATATTGAGGTACACCGCCGTCAATTAATATTATAATATACAGCTGTAGTACGTAGAGAGCTACGTGACCAATTTATCGCCACCCATAATGGGAAACCTCCATGGTCTACACAGGCATTTATCCGCACAGTTCGCGAAATCGAACATCATGATGTAGGCAGCTGTGGGATTTTCGCTCACAAATTCATTGATAAGAATCCCCAAGAGTGGACGAAACAGGCTTTAACCACGTTAAAGGATGCTACGGAAGCCTATATGGTTGAGGTAATGGCCGAATCTAATATGTAGACGCAGCAACTAGTTTCCTTGTAGGTTTTCAACATGTCTGCAACTATGGCAAGGCAAGGACGTCGGGTACAGCTAGAACAGTCTGACATTCGCCTGGCTTTGAATATGGCCAAAATGGGCAAAGGGGGGTTTTCGCACACCACAATAGAGGAAACGCAATTCCTACCCAAGAATCCTCAGGCCGAAGTCCGAGAAGAGATGAAGCATGTAGTTGAGTTCCCTGGGCATCAAAACGTGAACCCTGCAATGGAATGACACACGGCTATGCTTCGGGAATATCACACGGATGGCTGCCTTCCTTGCCATAATGGCATCGCACAGAATCCCCAGACAGGCTGGAGATGCAATGGCACGGGTGCACCTCCCAGAGAGTGACTCAGACTGCCGACACCAGACCTGATACCACATCCACCCGATACGCTACTTGATCCACCCAGCAACAATGTGGTAGCTGATCTATCCGAAATCGAAGGTGTGCCACCCGGATATGTGTATATACATACTCCTCTTCCCAGTGCTTAATTTTTGAATCATGATGCATATGCCAAGGCTCGCAAGCGTGATAAAGATTTTGATCCAGATTTCCTAACTGATGAAGTAACAACCACTGGGTAGTACACTATCTGCTGCGTGGTAATGCAGCTGACATCCATTTTGCAGACGACAGCAGCCAATTGAGCAAACCTGACAGTGAAGATGAGCATTGATCGAATGAATCGGGATTTTTGAGTGTATTATTATCTACAATTAGCGGATACTTCAAAGTATATTTTAAAGGATATATTTATATGTATTACTAGAGAACAATGTTTTGATGAAGGAGAAAGAATACGAAGACAGTACAAAGGCTGCCAAAACACCATTCAAGATATATATCGCAAAAATAAATGATTACATATTGTGGATATGCCCATGGCAAAATGTGCGTCAACGGAGCGTCAACGATTTTTGGTTTTGCATCATTGGTAATCCGCTTGGCGATCGGCTGAGACTATTCCTAAATGCAGTATTGGCTGGCTTCATAGGCACAAGAGCGAGCCTCACGCACCCTGCCCAATTCTCAAATTGAACGTCAATGGAGCGTCCACAATTTTTTGTCTTGTAAGTTGGGTAAATCAAACGCGATATGGTCGTTGTTATATATAATCAGAATATTTGCCATGTTTACAGGGAAAAACGATAGCAACACGCTCCGTGCCCCGTCATGAAAATGGGCGTCAATGGAGTGTCAACCATTTTTGGCCTTTGATCATTGGAAATCAAAGTCCAATGAATCCGTCATTGTGTATATACGATGTTCTGACAGTTTTTCTGGGCTAAAATGGTCATGAACTCTTCGTTGCATCATTGTAAATGAAATTAGTTGTCACTGTCCGAGAGGCTGTCGCAGGAATGTCGCTTGCTTATCTGCCTAGACAGGCTGCCAATTCCTCCTGAATAGAGGTGTGCAATCATGCGCCACATATATTACCCAGGATGCGAGACGTTTAATCATTGACACTCATTTGACGCCCGTTTTCACGATGGGGCGTGGATCATGTTGCTTTTGCTTTTGCCTATAAACGAGGCCAATACCTCAGTTATGGCTAGCTGCAACCAATGCCCACTCTGAGTACCAAGAATGCAAGACCTTAAATCGTTGATGCTCCATTGACGCGCATTTGCAGGATGGGGCAGGCAGCGTTCGACTACATATTTTGAGCAAAAAGGCGGTCAGGCCATCCAGAAAGAACATCGATGTACCATCGTTAATACTTTACGATTAACAGTGAGGCATCTGAATGGGACCATAAATAGAACAACCCGACATGCAAAACTGGAGATTGGGCCTGGCGGGTCTAGCCAAACCTGGTGAAACCGGTGGGTTGACGGGTATGGTGCCATGTTTGGACTGCGGAGAAGCAGCGGGTTGGGTTTTTGGACGATTCTGGAACCGAACCAAACCAAACTCATTTTCCGGTCCAAACCCAGACCGCTGGCAGGTTACCCAGACCCGTTTCTATCACTAGTCACAACTAGTGGTCAATGCAAGCTGGGATGGAAGCTGGTGAATTAGTTTACCTGAATGGTATAACTCTGCACTTGAACTGGCCTCATCTGGTGCAGAATATGGAACTCAATATATATGCTTCTTTCGGTTGAATGAGATGATTGGCATTCCGGTGATCTAGTTTTGCAAAGATCTGACAACTACATAACCAGTTGTACATCCCTAACATCAGTGTGAGATGATAGCAGTTTTTGACTGTGCCTGTAAGAAGACCTCAGTAGTACACAAACAGCAGCAAGTCACAGTCCAACATGTTTTGAATTCATATTGGTGCAGATGTGGATGATGATAATTACTCCATGAATAAATTGGCTAGGTTTGGTTCAATATATGCTGTGAGAGTGTTCAACTGGACTTCTGAAAGGCAGATGATTTGGCATTATGGTGAATGGATACCTGGTTCCAGATGGATTGTATGATTGAAGTACAGCAACCTCCCATCTGTACTCGACATGCAGATAGCAGTTATTCATGGATAGCATGGTTATCATCTGCCACAACTACCACCACTGCTGCCTGATCACTCATCCAGTACCTCAATTGATCATCTCAGGCTCACCTCGATCTTCCAATATGGTGCACTCCAGAGCTGCTCACAGGAATCCGCTGCGTTGTCTGAATTTCTGGATACATGCTTCAATGATCTCATTGCTAGCTCAGAGATCATTGAATTCAGTTGCTCAGAGTATTTCAATATCTGGATTTGCACTGTTACCCCAGCTACTCAGTGGTATGCTATCTATATGCTGAGAGATCTGCATTGACAAGTTGATTGCCAACTTAGTTCACCCAGTGTCTGGTAGCAATACATTAGTACTTACATCGTCCTGTTGCTCATACTGCCACACCATCATTCCTGACCAGCTTGCGTTGACTTGGCAATTTGGGGTTAATTATTGATGTAATCAACCGGTTGCCGCATCCATCTCCAGCCTGTAGACCATCAATTGTTGTAGTTCAATGACTAGATCATAAGCTGTCATCACAACGACTAGCACCGCCATCTTTATATACTTTGGATACATGATCCACATATGGCCAAGTTATCATCATTTTACAGGTCTTACTCATTTGTGCAACTTACAGACCATCAAAGCTGTGAGTGCTTAAGTATTCTGCTGTGTGCTGCAGTCTTAATCTATTATGAAGTTGTGGAGGAAAAAAATTCTTATAGGGCAGAAGTTGATGAGTGCTGATATTAACCATGACTCTCCTCATTGATTTCTTATCGGAACTTTGCAGACATTTTGCAAAGAATCAGGCCTGGTCATTCCACACATATCTCAACTTCACACAGAAACTTTCAGGATATCTATAACAGCCCTTAGCCTTTTGTGAAATCAATTGCAGTTGAGTTTCCCACGATATGATCAACAATGCAGGTTTACAAAACAACTGCAATCTCTGCTCTAATTCATCGATCCACTCTTGCAGAGCCACCTACTGGGAGACGTAAGCTAGGTTATTTGTTATACAGTGTCAAAGGTAAGCTGGGATTTGATTGCTTTGCAATCTCCTGGAGGAGCAAGATTGTCAGGGAAGTTGGCACCTGTATATCTTGGGAACTAGAATGTTTTATGTCTGGGTGATCTGCAGCAGATATATTGTCCTGCAAACATTCGAGTATCATAGTGCACCAGTGACTCCGATGGTGGGGAAGCAAATGAATCATGCATGTCTGACTTTGCATCATCCGGCTTCAGTGCCTCAGGTAGCTGTAATAAAGATGGTCAGATGTTGTGCTTTTTGCCATGTTGTGAAGATGATTCTCCCAACTGCTTTTGCTGCAGATGTAGCTGTTGCTACTGTGGCTTCTTGCCATTTGACATGAACTCTGAATCTGTGGCGCATTCAAAAAGCTCATTAATGCAGTCAAATTATCATATCTGTGCAGTTAACAGTTTTGTGTCGCACATGAGTCAGGGTTGTAGTCTGTTCCAAGCGTGTTTGTAATGGTTCCTGTTGTCATGTGGGTGCCATTTGGTGGTGTTCAGATTTACTTGTATATGATTGGTGTAGACTCTGAATGGTTCACCTGCTCCTGGGAGGAAGTCGGATATGCAGATCAGGAGAGGATTGAGTTTCCGGTCCGTATCGAAATACGTGTCCTGCCTGTTCTCCTTAAAGGCCTCAACATTGTTCAACCACTCATCTGAGTCTCTCCTTTCATCTCAAACCAACATCACCAGTTTGGTTATCTGTGTCTGTCTCAGCACTGGATCAGGATAAATGTTACATATGTGAACAAGTCTAGTGGTATATGTAATGTTGTTGGAATCACTGGGTGTGAATAGGTACCAATGTGACTCAGCATTAGACCATAATATGTTGGCCATGTTATGAAGCTTCTGTGCTCTGTTACAGCACTGTTGTGAATGTGTTTTATCACAGATTTGCTTTTTCATAGTGTCTAGTTATATGGAATTTCTGTGGTATACCTGGTTCGCTTCCATCAGTTCAGCATTCTGCATGCATAGTTGGGTATTTTATGGAATGGCATTGTTGAGTATCTTTTGCTTTTGCTCTGGAATCTGTCATGTAGCCAATATATCAGATTCTGTTGTCGACTCAGACTTGGGCTCAGGCTCAGCTTCCCTCTGATCGTCTCCCAGAACATCGGTTGGGCCATCATCAACATGCAGGGTGTTTTCATTATCCCCGTTATCATTCTCGTGAACAATTTTGCCCAACTGAATTACAGCGCTTAGTCTAGTGAGCATATGGGGTACTCAGCCAATAGGAGATTAGACAAATTCTATTCTTGAATGTGTACTAGCCAAGTACAATCGACCTTTGGTAACTTTCCTGGGGGAATGGTTGCCAATTGTAAGTGAATAGCCAAGTAGACTGTTCATTTGTATCTGGTGGGTCTTTTTGACCCAATTGGAAAGTAGATGTAAACTAGCCTATTGTAGTCATTGAAATGTAGCTGACAATGGCGAAATGCAATATAGCACAAATAGCATGTACCCCTACACTTACATACAGTTGTATGGTATTAGTGGTATAGTTGAACAATATACCCAGTAAGATAGATAGAGGAGTGTATAGTAAGATATTCAACACAGATTTCAGTGCAACAACTTTGGTGATGGCTGTGACATTAACTTACACAGCCTCAGTCACATTCCACTTCCTATAAAACAACTTGGACCGTACCATTATGGTATAAAAGAACACACATGTGCCAATCTATAGTACTGTATATGCAAGCTAATATGAGTGCAGATGTCAATTTCTTAATGGAGGATATACTGTTAGTCACAATTTATGATTTTGATTCAAGAATATTACAGATACTGAGATGACAAATGATAGGGTTAATACACACCATCAGCCTCATCAAACTACATGCCAATGACACAGCACATAGATATAAGAATTTGAAGACTAGAATTGATATTGTTGAATACTTGTTCTGTGACATCAGTGGTGCATAGTACTCTGGCTAGGGACCATATATTATCTATTGTTATTATAAAGTGCTCAGGGATATAATGTTGCATGGAACTCTAGCAAAGCCAGGAAAATGTTTGTGTACAATCTAATCAAATACAGATTGCTACTATAGTGCTTGAATAAGTGTGCAAAGTATATACTAAAGTACCAAGTGCAACAAGAACTGTCAGCCAAAAATAGCCAGTTTTACAGATTCTGGTTTCAACACTTTACAATGGCTTGAAACACACATACCGCAGGTTACTTGAAATGTACATTTGATTTTCAATGAATGGTGTTTATGTAGTGATGACTTAGAAAATACATTCTGTATTACCATTGTTTCTATATGATGTTGATTTGCCTGACAATTATCATACATAAACAATCATGTACTCCTTGCCAGCACCTACAATCTTCACTGTTGACAATCCAAATGTATTGACACCTACCTGTAGTTATTGATTCAATTTTTAACAAAAGGGAATCTGAAGTTGATATATGCCCTGAATTCATACAACAGAATGTGTATTTCCGTGCATCTAGTTCCATACAAATTGAACTTATACCATGTCGAGTGAAACCATTGCTTGTTGAGGGGAGAGAACTGTACAGATATTGGTCACAGTGTAATTCAACAGGAATCCACAGTCCATGATATATTTGTCAATCTTTCATACTTACTAATAACACACCAGAAACAGCACATCCCTATAATTGGCTGAAGGATATTTGAATATATACTAGCCGGCTGAATCATGACAATAAACCATGACCACAAGCATACTGGATGACTACCTATTCAACTGATATTATGTATGGAAAATTCAATATTTTAAACAGAAAATCTACTTTTGTAGTTTTAAAGATTATCGATTTCCAATAATTGTTTCCAGGTAATTCAATGTAATTGATGCATAAACATCCAATCCCTATGACATTTGATTATTGGCATAGAAGACTTTTCCATCTTATGATGTCCCACATTGATAAACAAAATATCAAAAAGAAAAAATAAACTTCTAATGGATACTAAGTCATTGAGACTGATTAGATGACAATTTCGAAAACAATAGACACCTGCAGATTGAATCTTCGCGCACTATATAGTCAGTCTGTTAGTACAATTACCATTCACCATCGAATGAACCACAATCAGTGGAGACTGTGGGCTCCATTAGATGTGTGTACATATTTCAACAATGTACTATTGTACAAGTACTTTGAAAACCACATGGAATGTATCGATATTATATGGTTGTCTAAGGAGTATATAGTATCTAAAAATACTATTGAGCTGCTTGGGACAACAATAGTGAATTTCTCCATTTTTATATACAGTGTGATTACCAGTACCAGACAAGCCATCATGCACTGATGAAGCCAGCATTCCAACAATTTATGGATGGTTTTTCTAATATCCATGTACTCCAACAGCTTAGTCAATTGCTGACATGCACATGGAAGGATACGTGCAATTTATTAGCATGGGGGGTCAAATTCAAAATTCTTCTAGTTGAAATTCTCGCCAATAACTATGAAAATAAAGATGCAACAATGTATCTTCTCATTACTTAGAGTCAATACAACCCGAATGTACTAGACTTGACTTAAAACAAAATAGATGATCCCATTACTGAGGAGTGGTGTATATTTATAGAGCAATACCATGGCCAGATTTACCAATACATACTGTTTTGAAACCTGGTGGACCAGCAAAAGGATAATGCTGGGAAGATTGGTTATAGTGTTGTTATAGACTTTGCATACTGTTGAAAACAGCAGTTATTCAATTTACTTGAGATGTAGGCCATACTGAATTGGTTCTGCAACCTGAAAATCCTATCAGAGAAGATGCAGAGTAAATATAATGACCTCTACAGGATTTCTCTGGCTACATGAACATACGAAATCTATTCAGAAAACAGAGATAGGAAATTTAGTAAACACAAATGATAAAAGTAGGACTCTCAACAATTGTTATTAAATTTTGACGTACACACACCAATTGAATCAGTGCATGCCATAAGCCATCAGTGAACAATCAGTTGCACTAAATTTACAAATTATAACGTGATGAAGAATATATATGAGATATGAATAAAGATCAGTAGATGAACTTCAAAGATATTATATAAATGGCATCCTCTCTGGGGATTCGTCAAACGTCTGAAGTATATTTGGTAAGGTCCAGATCATGTTTTAAAGATTACTAGATCAGAAAGCACCAGTTCAACCATCCATTATTCTCTGGTGCAGGACAATTATATGCAAACTGTATCTGGAAATTGTGCATCAGCAAAAAATGAAATTGCATTCTCAGTATTCTGAGCATTTTGAAATTCAAGTTCACCTTTGCTCAATTATGTAGTGTACTCTGGCTGGAAATATACTCAGTAAAATTGTTTTCATATCTTTGCGGGATTTTCAAACTTGGTATAGTATTCCCAAAGGGGGATGGCTTAGTCTGTTACATTGTTTTATAGTCGAAAGTTGGTCTATTTTTACAAATGAAATATGTAATTGACCTGCTACTGTTTGCTTAGTAATATTATGAAACTTTTGGTTTATATATGTCCATGACAAATCATAATGAAACTAACCACATTAGGAATACCTCCAGCTATAATCAACAATTAACTGAATATCTTTAATAATATTTCCTATTTGAGTTAGTTTGTTTTTGATTTGTCATTTGGAAATAGTAATGTCAAGTTTCATGTCATGACTCAGCAAAGTATTCTATGTTCATTACATTTTTCAAAAATAAAAGTAGATGACTTTAATCAATTAAGAAATCAATCCAACTAGGATATACCTATCTTGGAACACTATACCAAGTTTGAAAATCCCGTCATATTGTGGATGCAATATCACTGAGTATGATTCGTATAACTGGACCCGACAATATCGATCAAACCCAAACTTGACTTTCAGAAACCTTTAAAATGGTCAGAATGCTCAAAATACCTTTTCCACTTTTTGCTGATGTGAGATATAAAACACTTCAAGCAAGGATTGCAACTGTATGATATTGCCAAGACTACTGCAAGCCTCAAGAACAATCATGCTCCATATGTGGTTAGATGTCAACATTTGCAGAAAGTCGCTATTCTAATATATCTACATATGTGGTGTACAATACATTCGAAAACTACATAAGTAGTTATCAGGACACATATATAGAACTGACAACCTTCACCAAGTATTCTACCTATCACCTTGCATTTTATCAATTCCTAATGATATCATCACCACAAAAAACAATTAAAAAAACCCAATCCAGCTAATCTGCTATTGTATGGGACAATCACTACATCTGATAATATTGGCCAACCGTAGTCGCAGCAATGTATTCAAAACTTCTGGAGCAATAATGGAATACAACAAGTGTTTAGTATCTTTGGTGATATGAAGCTTATAATATTGCCATACAATTCTACTAAATCTCCTAGGATTGTAAGTGGTGTAATTCATACTGCTGACCCCGACAAGTGCAATTGTTTGAATTAATCTTTCTTCCTGAGATTCAGTCTATTCAATTCCTGGACTGAAGGAGGCAGGTGTCAATAAATTCAATGACTCTAAACAAACTGCTTCAATTAATTATAAGACTACTACCAATGATACTACCACTAATGAACCATACACTAATGAGACCAACAACAATAATACAATTACAATTAACTTGATTACCGACTAGACTATTAGCAATAACACAATCACCATTAATACAATCACCAACAGGATAGTTAAATAGTTAATAACAAGACTATTACCAACAAGGTAATTACTGACAAGACAATCACCAATAAGATATTCACCAACACACAATTGCCAACAAGACAATTACCAACAAGATAATCACCAGCAATACAATCACCAACCGGATAATCACCAACAGGATTCCCACTCACAAGACAATCCCCAGCACTGCAATCACCAACCAGATCTTCACCAACCAGAAGTTTCCCAATTTGCGAATTACCAACATGACAAATTCAAATAAGGTCATTACTGATAAGATGATTGAAGAGACCAATACACTATGACCTGATGACATAACTCACTTCTGAGTTTGGCTATTCATGGTTTTTTGTGGCTGCAAGTTTGACTGTATGACAGCAACTGCTCACAGTGTGAATGGTTCTGCGCCTACATTTGGATAATCTAATTGCTATTCGTTTTGTATATGTACTAAACTACCAACACAATGGTGTGATTCTATATATCACATTCAGAGTATGCCTTGTACGCATCTATACTTGCTCTGCCAGTATTGCCCGCTGAGACAGGAATGACAATTATCATAGTGTGATTATGATCCCCTTCAGCCAAGTTGAACCCCATAACATATACAACAGGGAGGTGGTCCAGATTATCAATACTCCCCCCTCCTTCTATGCTCTGTGAATCAAGAAAACAAACAAATAAATAACAAACAAACTAACAATTTGTAACGCCCATAGTAGCCTCTTTAAATCCCTGCATGGCAATGAAGTGGGGAAAGACTACTACCATAGCCTGAGGATGGCCATCCATAGACACACAGAAATCTGTCTTCCAACAACACAAGTGAAACAACATTAAGTTGACCTTCAATTGACCTCCAATTACCATAAACCCTTGCTTACTTGAATGTCATATGCTTCTCTTTGGTAAGAACCATTCAGAATATATCAGCTACATTTTTGCGTACATATATGTAGTAGTAGTAGACTGTTTAGTGTTTGTGCAAATCATGACTATTGTAATACCAAACCCCAATGCATGTAGCAAGATCCTGTATCATACCCATTGTAATGAAAACAAGAGCGCCCCAATTGCCACACATGATTGGCAGCAGTGGTAAGTCGTCGCCATGATTTTCTTGCTGTAACTGCTGTAATGATTGTACATCTCTAATAGTCTCAGAGTAGGCATTTAACTTTTCCTCAAGAGTGAACATGACATTTAGACTTTTCATTCAAGATTCCCACAAGATAGCTCCATTGCTTTTGAGCAATCCATGGCCTCTGTGAGGTTCATTGTCTACACTGTCACTGGTCGATTCAGACAATGAGGAAACTTGAATGCTATTGTTGAAGTCGTTGGCATTGAAATGTATTTGACAATCAACTGTAGATTTAAAATAGTGACAAACTCCAGTCACAGCAGTTATATGGCTGGTAAATTGCCATGAATTGTAACAGGAAGTAGCACAGACTGCAAGTAAGACAGCGGGCCAAGTTGCACATACTACATTCATTAGTGATCCACCAACTGCTTAATCTTCTTAGCTACATTCTAATTTCATCTCCCACCAATCCTCTCCTATATCGAACTTCACATTCGGATCAATGAATGTCAATATAGAAGGAGTATATTCCATGCCAAACTATTTGAGGATTGTATTGTGATAGACATTCTGACCAAGCCTGATTATTATATCTTCACACTGGATTTCGATGCCAAGAAATTGGCCTACCAGACAGATGTTTGTAATGTTGTATTTCTCTCAGAGCTTCGCTATCAATTTGGTTCCAACTTTGGTAGCAGACATCCAGTATGACATGAAGACATCAGTAATTTACAGAAGTATTAGAATACCATCTTTGCAGAGATAGTGGTTGTGATTAGCTCAGGACTCTGAATTCAAGAGAGAGTAACAATGTGTTGATATGGTTATGCCATAAGCGCAGCACTTGTTTAAGACTATAGAGAGCTTTCCTGAGCCTGATGATAATCTTCAGTACTTTGAGGCATTCTGGCTATCATTCAGACGAAGACAGATACATGTCAACATTATTGTGTTCAGGGTTTTGAAAAGCAGTAACTACAACCATGTGGTCCACACTGCACCCGAATTCCCTGATGGGAGAAAGGCAATTCCAAAACTCAGTTAGCTTCCCAATAGGGGCATAAGTGTGACTGAAATCCATGTGGTTATATCCTGTTGTAACTAGCCATACATTGTACCTTCTGGACCCATCAGGGTTTAGTTTGATTTTGTAAACCAACTGAGAGCCTATTAGGCTGGCAGTTTCGTTTGTTTTGGGGAAGAGGACTCGCGAATTTGCTTTTGTTTCTTTTTGTTACGGAAGAAGCGGGGAGGGAAATATGTACGGGATATGCCATGGCCGCCAGCGGCCGAATGCAATATGATTACAAACAAACAAACAAAGAGCCTATTAGGTAAACTTGCAGTAGCTGTGCACAACTGGAGTTAAGAGTACAGAATGTACTGTTGAGCAGTATCAATGTAGTTTCAGATTCCTTGGCATCTAACCAGTAATCTCATCCTGGGCTGTCCATAGGTTCCGCATGGGTCAATCGATATCCAGTGTCTGCTGATGGAATTAATGATTCTGTGGAGGCTTTAGCTTAATTTGTTGTAACACAACTCACAATTGGCAGTATAGGAAGTTCAGATGGTGGCAGAACTTTGCTTCATAACTTAGTCACTTCCAAATATCCGGTGATCTGTTTTGTTCTATAGTTGCGCAATTGTTGACCAAAGGTTGCTGTATTTGCTATTGAATGCTGTGCAGTCTGATCTTCTTGGTGGAGGCGCTGCCTTTGGGTGGGTACTGCTTGTGATACTACACACTGGGCAGCCTGATCCTCTCGGTGGCAGCACAAGCTGTGGGGGTGATATACTAATGCTGCCAAATGCTGGGTAGTGTGATCCTCTAGCTGGACATGCCTACTATTGACAATTTCTGTATCTGCTGTCAAATAATTGGCAGTCTAACCATCCAGGCAGAGGCACCAGCTGTAGGAGTATTCTGAACCCTCATTTGGAGAATTACGCATGTGAGATGTCAATTGCTTACCTGTCTTGGTAGGTGGACTATCGTGTGCTCAGAGACGCTTATCTCCAGTATCTGTTTCCTCCACATATTTCTGATGTTCCTTTACTTCAATAATATCGAGCTTATTGCTTTGATGCAGACAGCTCTTGTGTGCATTTCTTACTCAGTTGAAGCTGAGATCAATTCAGGTTTGCACCCTCTGTAGTTCAGGATTCTATAAGCTCTACAACTTCTTTCCATCATGTGAGTAGCCTACATTCTTACAGGATTCTGACCTTGGGCCATACTCACCCCGATGGTGCTGATTGCCACAAATCTGTCTATTGGCATAGCATCCATATCAATTTTGGTTGTTGAGAGGAGCTACATACAATCTTTCGTTGTAAGTGGCATCATGCATATGTGTGCCAAATCAATGCAGTATCTTGTATGGCACTGTGTAGTGTACCTGACTGGCACTGAAATGAACCATTACCTGTTCTGAAGACTCCATTCAAGACTCTGTGATAAGTACAGTTGAATGCAAGCTTTCTCCAATACTCTTCCTTGCAGTGGTCAATAATTGGTTTGGAGGAACATGGAATGGAATGTATATGCCATGAATTAGTGTTTGAGCAAGAGTGCAGGATGATACTGAAGTTATAGAGCATTTTCCATTCCATACTATAATTATATGCCAACCCAAACAAAATGAATTGAATCATAGGGGAGAACATCGAAGAGTAGGAGTACGTACAGTATTGACTTGGTAGCTCTGTATGACTACAAGGAAACCATAAGGTATGGTGGGGAGTAGGTTATTGTGTCTAAGTTGGATTACTATAGCAAATGGGAGCTGTATGAATAGAGTCAAGATACAGAGGTCATTGCTGATCTCATGTGATAATCTGCAGTTACTGATCCACTTCAGAGAAGCCACAGTGGTGGCACAAGCATGAGCAGTCAGCCACAGGGAATTGAAGTCTCCTAGTGTAGTTAATGCTTCTGGAGAATTTGTTTTCAACATATTCCGCTACTTCTGAACATGATTGTAGAAGACCCAATGGCCATTATTCGGCCCTGGGTGCCCATCCTAGGAGCAAATGGTCCTAGTATTTTGCCCACTGTTTCATCCTGCCTGAGTGCATTTCCATTTTATACATACATGTGTAGTATGGCTGACAATTTTGTGATAGGTGTATTTGCTCAGGTGCCCATTCTCATGGCAATGTCTACTTTCACTACTGTTGCTGCATTTACTGCATTTAGTACAGTCTCAGCTTTCCCCTCAGCCATGATGGCTGCCTTATTTGGTTATCCAGGTGGCTCCTTGGGTAAAGTGTTGATGAATCATTTCATGATTGTGGTGATGGCTTGAGATGGTATTGAGTTTGGCTGTGGTGTATGGGTCTGTGGCTAAATGGAGAAAGATCAGGGTTCTTCTGACTCTTCAGTAGATGGCAAACCAGAATATAGGAAAGAATGTAAAAATTATACCTAGTAGTGATAACCAAGCTTATAACCTGTTGAAAAACTGCTTTCCAGAACCCTTGTATAGGTAGTAGATAACAGAAACAATCATGTGATCTTATAAACCGCAATCAGAGCACATATTGTCTAGTGACATGCGCTTGCAGCTGGCATTGCCTGCAAACTATACAATAACTAGCATTATCTAGAGAGTATAATCCCAATTGGCTCAACTGAAGCCCACAGACCACACATCAGGAAGCCAGTCTTTATACCCAACAGCTACTTCCCAGCTATAGGACAATCCAGAAATCATTACAACCTATTGGGGATAAATTTTGAAACTCATCTTGATCGAACGTACAAATACATTGCATTGGAATACAGAACTACCAGAAATCAACGATAAAATATAATATAGAGCAACACCAACCCATATACACACACAATATTAGCAGATCCCCACAAGCTACTGCAACTCTCTGTACACTATGCAAACTTCCATCGCATCTTCTGGTACAATTAACTTTCAAATCCAGAGTTGGGTAAGATGTGAAAAATATTAGGCATTAAGCATCAATGGAACATTTCTAATGTCAAATGGTTTAGGTTTAACAAAGTTGATTATCGCATTGCATTCAAGTGAAAGCTGAGCCAGAAGGAAATAATCAAGATCAAATCTGATTTCAAATCAAAGTTGATACTGAATAACACTCTTGTCATTCTCAGTACCATTCATCTATTACGGTTACAGAATATCTTTTAATGTATTGTATTCATCTATACTGTAATGATCCTAACTATTATATCAAATAAAGTACTAAAACCCTTTTTATAAGCAGATGGTTCCAGTCTCAATTGTGGAAGCGCAATTACCAATTGTATCTCCTGGAGCAAACAGAATTCCAGATCTTCTAAGTGCGATCAGAATCACACCTGGTGAAGATTTCAGTTGAAAATCACCCATTCTATAGTTGAATTTTGGCAGAAATGATGAGAAATTTCCCACTATGATGGTGATACTATGTACCAATTCATCACTAATTCCATCAACAATTATATCCACAAGCTGCAAACATTTCAAGTTGCATCTAAGATATTGTTTTATTGCTCTGAACTGATGTACTTTTTTTCACATTTCTAATTTTTACACTTGCCAGAATGCTGGAAAGGTATTTTCAACACAAATTGTACTAACTCTTGTCTGCTCCATTTAATGAAACTAACAAATCACTTACTGTATGCGATATTTGATGAACTCAGGACTGAAGTAGGATGTTGCCCTTTGGTAGCTTCTTGAATGTACATACAAATCATTTCAATATTAGCAGCTGACAATTAATATAATCAACTGTAGACCAGTAAATCCCACTGTGATCAGTTTTCTATCCAGTCTGAACTATGTATTACTGAATTGCAGGATTCCAATCAAACTACTCAGTGGATAGAAAACAGTACACTCAAAAGCATTGTTTTGCATGACTCATGGTATAATGGACTGTGATACCAACTAAAACATTTGCAAAGCCAGAACAGACTGTTGATTTGATCACCCAGAAGTCTGTAATTACCACTTCAATCAACATTTCTGTTAAATACTAACTGTTTACTTTTCCAGCACTGGCATTTGATCTAGATGTTGAACTACCTCAGAGTGGCAAATAAATAACCGTTGATTTCCTCTCCTCATACTTCAATATGGTACTGATTTCGATTTGCATATTCTGAACATGCATTCTGATAACAAATATCTTGGCATCACACAGAACACACTTACAGTTCTAGCTGGTTCAATTGTATAGACATTAAGGTAATCTGAGAATAGTGCTATGAATACTGCTGAATGAGGGGGAAACACATATTGAAGTGAAATGTCGCTCTGGTTCTCAATTGCTTGAAGGCTTACAAGTCCCCACTCACTGTAGATAATTTGCAATAACAACTTAGTTGCAAACAGTTATACAGTCTCTTTATAAGTATTTGTCACGGGTGTGAGCTCACTCAAAATGGATATCCTATGTATTCTTATTCCCTTTACTGAGTAGATAGTTGAAATCAAGGTATTTTTACTATTCAACATGGTATATAGAGTCCTTATAAAGAGTTTCCTATCTGAGTGAAAATAACGAAATGAAGTGAGCATAAAATAAATACCACACAGTGTAAACGTGAATGTCCTTGCTAGGGTAAACCTGTTTCACTGATGTTTCTGGTGGTTGGATGATATGTTTTTGCCATGAAAACAACATGTAATATTGATGCTAATTGAATCTGACAATATACTTGTAAAAGTTATACCACAGGGAATATCTATAGCTGTACAATCTAACAACATATATGTCTCTATACATTGGTTATTTATAGTCAATGTTCATATCATAACTAATAGTTCCCATTTATTGGTTGATTCAAACTATCTACTTTTGCAATTGAAAAAGACTATATTTTAAAATGGTGCAAACTATTCAAACAAAGAACTTTTCCATCAACTGTTAAACCACTCTTTATTAGTAGATTTTGTTTTTCCAAATATCCAGGAAGATACACCTGCCGCTCCAGGTGTCTGTATATCTGTCACTGCAATTGTGATTACCTGTGCTATGTTTCTTGCTGTTTGGTCTTCCACCTCATAATTCAAGACACTGGAAAACAAAAATCTCCCATCTGTCAACTTGTTAATTTGCTGCTGCTGTAATGGTCTACTTTCAACATTAAGATAGTTTTACATGTGGCTGGTATATTCTCTATAAGTACTGGCACAAGCTGCAAATAGAGAGTTTAAATCTCATATGTTTGGAGGAAAATGCAATACTTATTGGTTATTGCTTAGTAGCCACATTTGCCAAATGTCACTGTCCAATTTGGTTGCCTCTAATCAAAGCAAGATTTTCCAAACCAATACGATTTTCCCCTAGGGTGTAATATTGAAACACATTTGTCTTTCTACAGACTGCACTATACATTTGGTATTGTACTGTGTATTTTGATCCAACTTCAACTGAGCTACATTTATTTTCATTTCAATGTAAGGCAAGTAGAACTCTCTATTGTTATATTGCAGTTTATAGATATTCTATTCCACTGATATAATTTTGTCAAAGACTCCAACAGCTTCATTCACAAGGAATATACATTCCATGCAATGTTCCTGGCCTATTGAACTGTAGCTGTATATACTCAGGAAGATTTATAATAAAACCAGATTTTGAAGACCACTTATTGCACGTCATATTATCAACTATTTGTTTGAAAGTCTCTTCAATCCTTTGGCAAATGGCTATTATACTTGGAGTATTCAATTACCTAAATTCAACCAGTTTCTGGATATTGAATTCACAATCCTTGGGATATATTCATTGTAGATTTCTCTGTTGATATTGGAGAGTAGTCAAAGCTACTCTAACTGCTAACATTATAACATTACAGAATTGCAGTCGCATTAACCTTTCTTCTTCAAATCCTTGAGATTTAAACTTAATTATATTGTCCACTTCTTAGTATACTTGCTCAAGGGATTTATTGGTTTTTGAATTCTGAAATACTGTGATCAGGTGATTCTGTAGATATGTAAGCAATTGTTGCACTAGTACAAACTTCTGCCAGAGATACAAAGGATTTCAATATTATATTGCTAACTACTTTCTGTGGTGAAATGATCAGAGTCAAATAATTTCATAGGGTGAACCTGGATATGTATCTGTATGACTATTTTGGAGTACTGGCCAATTATGATGAATTCCTCTATTGCTATCACCATTTCTCTATTAAGAGCTTCAGTTTTTGATGTTCAATTTGCATTGCTAATCAATAGTCGGTTACAATGATAGTTGAGAAACAATACAGAGGCTACTCCATTATCTGGGTTTCAAATACTAGCAGTACAACTGGCTAGATACATTAACTAGTATCAACCAAACAGGGCAATGTCACAAAGTATCATTTGGTAAGGTAAAGTTTTAATTTTGAGAATTACATATAATCATACAGATTCAGATTCTCATCTGACTATCATTTCACATCTTCCTTAGTAACGTACTGCAATTTACGTTCCTCTAGATCATAATTTGCAAAAAACCAATTATGCATTTCTAAATACTGTATGTATGGTTTACTAAATACTAGATCAATAGAATTATTATTTCTACTGAAGTATTCAGCATAATTTCAGTTTAAATTCTGAGCTGATCTAACTTGCAATTGTTTTCAAACTGTTATGTCAGGGGTTTTTCTAGTTTGTTAAAGAGTTTGGCTATATATTAATATGTATATACATATTTAGATTCTATAAAAAATGGAAATATGCAGTAAGATCAAACTTGTTTAAATGACTATTGCAACTCACATCATACATTAGTAGCCATATATAGTTACTTATAGGGATTGCAATAAATATTAACTCTAGTTTAGATTCGAAATACATTACAAATATAATATCTGGATAATCTAAGTTTCAATATAGTTCAAGACTAACTGCATAACTACAATAAACATGACTAGAAACTAGATTCTGGGTAATACTTACACTCTGTAGTTGGGTGTAAGCTGATTTGTATGTCACTAATATTTACAAGGCGTTATAGAATATAAGCAATGGGATCTTATTCAGATTCTACAATAAGCAATAACTGGAAATATTAGTGAGTAGTAGTTAACAAACAATTGAGATATCATGTTACACATTAACAGGCTAGTGGTTGTTTAAATATCAAGAAAATACCGATAAAGATTTGCAACACAATTCTCCCATAATTAACAATCTCTCTTTACATGTAACATGAATTATACTTTCAAATTATACTTTATACATTATTACATTATTTGAATATCAAACATTCATCTTATACCCCAGTAATCATATTATCAATAATCAAACCATACTACATTATACTACATTGCACCATACTACACTACTTTCAATATATACTAAATACACTTGTTGATAGTATCTACCTTTCTTTACACTATACTTGCTTATATAAAATTAATAAAATGCTATGCTGCATCTAAATCCCATATGTACTAATTATTCTGTAATCCTTCATAGTCTGTTAGTATCACTGAGAGATGAGAAAATAGCTCAAATTGTTAATTTTCGATTATTTAACTATTTACCATAGCTGAGATTCTGATTCCTGTGGAACCTATATGTACTAGTAGTATATCATGGCAAAGTACAAAACAACTATTGCCAGCATTACATATACATGTGTATATGTGCAGCTCATTGCAAGTTTCCAGGGGATACCTGCGTAGCACACAGCCTATACTCATCAATTGTCAGTTCATAGACTTCTTCCCATGTGTCCATGGAAGCATTCACTGTTTGTGGGTCTATACATGGACTACCTTTAGACAGAGCATGTTCAGTATGTGCCTGCAGGCTCATGGCATTGGTCAAACAATTATCTAGATGTCTGGTGGACATACCTAGCCCTCTTTGTTCCATTATAACTACTTGCATATAGCTATTACCAATATAGCGAATGCTAAAGTGCCCACAGATGGAAGGTGGATATCCTACGATTGCACAATCATCGTGCGGCTAACACCAGTCGAACCCACACTACCCCTGTACGATTCGATTATGCAGCTAGAAGCAGGATACATATTGCAATGTTGCACACTGCGTGTGCAGCAACTACTAGTCAAGTCCACACTAAAGCTAGGGATGTACTGAATGGACATCATACACTACAACCAGTAGATTCACCGAATTGCTGCATTAGCTATGGCGGAATGGTCAATTGAGTTCTAGTGGAGCTATGGCACGATTTGCAGTGAAGCTATGGCACAATAGTCATAGAGTGGCAGTAGTCTACAAGGGCTATGGTAAACATTCCAGTGGAGCTATGGTACAATGTTTACAGAATTGCAGTAGTCTACGAAAGCAATGGCACGATTTCCAGTAGTGCTATGGCACAATCTTCCTAGTGTTGGGGTAGTCTGCAAGTGTTATAGTTCAATTGCCAGCAGAGCAATGATATAATGGTCACAGAGTGGCAGCAGTCTACAAGAGCTATTGAATGATTCTGAGTGGAGCTATAGCATGAGGATCATAAACATCTGGTGGATGGAAGGGAGCTACAGCACAATGAAATTCACAAAACAATATAAGCTTTCCCGACTAAATTGAAAACTTTTAGCTGAACCTCTAGTCCATCGGCCAAACAGTAAGTCAACACTGCCAAGCAAAATTCCCTGCCTTTGCAAAACCTATAGACACCATCCTCTAGCACCTTACCAGCAATTCTTCACCAGGTGCCATGCATTCCACTGTATACTGGTGAGCATGGGGCACATGACCTTGGGTATACGTCCTTACATTACAGAGAATGAGCATCATGCACACTCATCTGAGTCTTGACGCAGAGCTAAAGCTGCGAGTCTTTGCTCCATCTTGGTCGAACATAACCTCTCATAATGGGGATACTGTAGGTTTTGGGAGCCTTATATGTTGAACAACCTCACTGTTTTATCATCTGATATTTAGAACATTATATCAGCTTAAGTACATGGCAATATCTGACAATTCTGGCATTGAATATGTGCTATCCCTGATCTCCTGATACCTCTCATTTATCACTGGGACAGTCGAGTATTGTGCAGCAGACATTGAAATGATCACTCACTGCCACCCATTATTGAGTTAAATAGCAGTGCTTGTAGAGCCTTCCAAGTGGAGCTGTAGGTCTAGAGATGATGCAGGAGAGCAGTTGCCATTATACAGATGAACTCGGGTGACATTTGTGCTAGAAAGCACAAATCTTGAAAGCCGATGGATTTGTCCAGTTTGAAAAAACAGAGGTATTTGGCAACGACAATATAGCTTCGAACATATGACTCATTGCAAGCCTGACCATAAATATCAGTCTTATTCCTGGCTGTAGAAGTATGACATCAACTTCCACGACTTACTTCTCACAGATTTATGGTTGTTTGGCAAGTAGGTAGTGGGCCTTACCCTTCCTCATTGAGATCTCCACCTCCAGGAGTGAGTCTATCTCTTTGACCTTGATGCCAATCTATGAAACTGTGGTGCTGAGCACAGAATAGTGAAATCCTCTGATCTGTTGCTGGTGGCTGACATTGGTACCAAAGAAAGTCTATGGGACTTGGATAGGCCACATGTTCAAGCACCGGTTCTTGGGGGACACTGTCATACAATTTGCACAATCCACAGGCCTTTGTTCTGGAAGCACCAGCCATCTCATCTACATCTTGCAGGAAGGGGTTGTGGAAAAATATATTGTGCCTGATCATTATGGAAGCTTGTTCCGCAACTATTCTAACCTGTGGTTCTTCGAACTGGCCAATACCACTCGACCTCTATCCATGTTTAGTCATTTTCCCCTCCTAAAACTGGGAATGAGTATCAGTAGTATGGTTGGGTAGACAACCCCGAGGGTTTCAATGGAAGATCACACGCATCAAGGCCCATTCCCTAGATATTTCACTTTGATGGGAACCAACATGACTTGGTGCCTGCGTTGACAGGGAATTATCAACAGATGGCAATGTTGAGCAGGAGGCTGACAAGCATCTGGTGGCTGCTTTCAGTATGGTCTGCTTCAGTGGGTTTTAAGCAGGTGTTGACATGCGTCCAGTGGCTGCTTTTGACTATGGTGGTTGATAAGTAGAAGTGACCAAGTCCTGGAGAGGTTTGTCATCTAGATCCTCAATATGATCTGCTACATTACCAAGTTGGTTATCTGTGAGTTCAACATTTAGTGGATACTATCTCAGATCTGCATGGCACTCAGGTTGCAGGGTATAAGCCAACAAGCAGCCAAGATGAGTACTTGGACGAGGAGTATCAGGTTTCAGTATACTAATCCTCGCTTCCAGAGATGAGATTTCATCCTCTTGCTAACTATCTTCGTTTTCCTTCAGCAGTCTCCTCAATCACGAAATGGCTTTGAATGGTGCCACATCATTGCTCCAATGTCTGTGTTTGTTTCTTGTCGCCATTTCAAATCATATCAATAGAGTGTATTGAAAGGATTATACAAGAGGTCTGAGGAGGAAGGGAGGGTGGTCCAGCAGATTTTGCTCATCATACTATATGTGTCTAGTCGGAGTTGGGGCCTTCCACCTGAGTCAGTGATTCTGTATAATTCAACTTCAGCGAGACAAATTTTGATCTAGATCTTGACAACTGAAATTCTACTAGGCGAACACTTAGATATCTGTAACCCGAATCCTTCTTGATAGATACCATAATCTAGGTCTGTATATTTGAAGTTCTGCTAAGTGAACGCTTAGATCACTGTAACCATCATCCTGCCGGATGATGATTTTGATTTTGATTTCTGAAGGTGAAATTCAAATCTCCATAACTTTGTTCCTGCTGTACTAACATGTTGAACAAGATCTGCACAACCTAAATCCCACTAGACGAATGGTTAGATCTGTATAACTTCGTTCATGCTGGAAGAAGACTTTGATGCAGATGTCCATAATGTAAATTCCACTTGATGAGCTTGATCTGGATCTCCACACTCTGATATCCACTGGATCCTCACAGGCTGCTGGTATTGATGCATGAACCATTGGATAACAACAGGATATGATAAATACAGATGATATACAATATACAGGTAGGGTATGGATATCCATGTGACAATATCCAAACATCAATAAAGTGGTAACACAAACAACCCAGCCCACCAAATACCATCCAAAGAACAGATACACAGTCCAATGATACATGCCAGGCTGGAAAACCAAACAAAACCCCATGAAATACCTTTCAAATGACCTAAATAGTGGCTGTTGGTATATGATTGGTGGAAAACCAAATGAAAGCCTATGGAATGCCATCCAATAATAATAACCCTAAAGACAGATGAACCAATTCAAACACCCACAGCCTATACCACTAGACAGAGGAGATTCCTCAAACGTGTGAATGCTGTTGACTGCAGTCAGCAAAGGATCCACCGAACTAAGGCGAGAAGCTAATCACGATCCGCATCAGGCACATCCTGCAGCGGCACAAACAGGACTGGATTCCCAACATTTTCAACCCTGGGAAGTTTGAGCCATATTCGGATGTTGTTCTCCCATTTACTATTGACCACTCCTGCTGAGGCATGCACCCTCGATGTCTACTGGACTAAGATAACTGGCAGCCATGCCACGTACTGGACTGGCCCAGTAGACACGCATCCTTCAAGTTTGGCGCCTGAATCATCGCGTGTGAGTATATGATAAGCAGACTCGTTGAGTATCCTGGTCATCCTTGCAGTAACTGACACTGTAGGTGGTATGAATTGCATGGCGGTGCCTGATCAGCCAACCTTGCGCCACCCAATGTGCAGGTGGGCTATCATCACCCTCAGCCTGGAATGTACCATCGAAAAATCCCCCAAAGTGGTCAGCCATTGGTGGAGGACAAACCAGAGGTTGGCAAAGCAGACATGGGCAAACCAGAAGTGGGCAAACTGGATGTGAGCAAACTGGAGGTGGGCAAACTGGAAGAGAGATAACTGGAAGAGAGCTAACCAGAAGTGTGTAAACCAGAGGTGGGCGAACTGGATGAGCCCAAACCCGCAGATCCCAACCAGGAAGAGCTCATACTGGAAGAGTCGAAACTTGATGAGCCCAAACCGGAAGTGCCCAATTTGGAAGTGCCCAAACCAGAAGTGCCCAAACCAGGAGTGCCCAAACAGGAAGTGCCCAAACCCAAAGTGCCCAAACCGGAAGTGCCCAAACCGGAAGTGCCCAAACCGGAAGTGCCCAAACCGGAAGTGCCCAAACCGGAAGTGCCCAAACCGGAAGTGCCCAAACCGGTAGTGGCCAAACCCACACTGTCCAAACCCAAAGTGCCCCAACCCAAAGTGCCCAAACTGGAAGTGCCCAAACCCAAAGTGTCCAAACTGATAGTGCCCAAACCGGGAGTGACCAAACAGGAAGTACCCAAACCGGAAGTGCCCAAACTGGAAGTGCCCAATCCGAAAGTGCCCATGCCGGAAGTGCCCATTCCGGAAGTGCCCATTCCGGAAGTGCCCTTTCCGGAAGTGCCCAAACTGGAACTGCCCAAATAGCAAGTGCCCAAACCGGAAGTGCCCAAACCCAAAGTGCCCAAACCGGATGTTCCCAAAGCCAAAGTGGCCAAACCCAAAGTGCCCCAACCAGAATTGTCCAAACCGGAAGTGGCCAAACTGGAAGTGCCTACCCAGGACAACCCCACACTGGAAGAGCCCTCACCGGAAGTGCCAAAACTGGAAGTGGCCCAACTGGCAGTGCCTCAACCGGAAGAACCCAATCCAGATGAGCCCATATCCAAAGTACCCCAACCCAAAGAGCCGAAACAGGATGAGCACATACCTGACAACCACACACCTGAAGCGTACAAACCAGATTAGCACAAATAGCAGGAGGGTAAACCCGTGGTAGTCATACATCATGAGGATTCACCGGAGGAGGTTTAACCAGAGGAGGGCAAACTGGCGGTGGACTAACTAGAAGAGCACTAAGCAGAGGAGGACTACCCAGAGGAGGGCAAACCAGAGGAGAGCAACTGGGAGAAGGGCAAACCAGTGGTGGGGAAACCACAGGTGGGCAATCTGGAGGAGGGCAAACTGCAAGTGGGCAAACTGGAGTAGGGCAAACTGGAGGATGGCAAACTGGTGGTGAGTGAACTGGAGGTGGGCAACTGGGAGAATGGCAAACTGGAGGAGCACAAACCGGAGAAGGGCACAACGGATAAGGAGAACCCGGAGCACAACACTCCGTAGGCGGGCTAACTGGAGGATGGCATATCGTAGAGCAATCTGGTGGAACATTATGCAGAGATGGGCACTCTGCAGGTCTTGCAATTATGAGAGGTTGAACCACCATAGTGCCGTCAGCTGTGGAAGTCGGACAGGCCATGGGAGGCCGATTCACCGTGGGAGCAGGATTGCCCACGGAAGTGTATATGGAACAGTCAGTAGTCAACAGTTGCAGTTGTCCAGAGTGTTCCAGTTGTCCAGAGTGTTCTGGTTGTCCAGAGGGTTCCGGTTATCCAGAGGGTTCCTGATGTCCAGAGGGTTCCGGTTATCCAAAGGGTTCGAGTTGTCCAGAGGGTTCTAGTTGTACAGAGGGTTCTGGTTGTCCAGAGGGTTCTGGTTGCTCAAAAGGTTCCGGTTGATTAGAGGGTTCCAGTTGTCCAGAGTGTTCCGGTTGTCCACAGGGTTCCAGTTGTCCAGGGGGTTCTGGTTGTCCAGGTGGTCCAGAGGTTCTTGGATTCTTAAAAGGTTGGCCTGGGGGTGTCATCGATCTTCCTTCTTCTCTGCTGCCACTTCTTGGTCCACTCCTCAAAGATTTGCTTCAGTGCACACCAGACAGCATCCTCACCACATTGACCCTCCTAATCATTGCTACTTCATCGTTGGGCTCCATGCTTCCTAGCACCATGGAACTGGACACTGATAGCAAATCCAAAGACAACCTTGGTAGTCGCTTTCCAGATGTCTACTAGACCCAAGGGCTTCAGGTTTGTACTTCCAACTATACCGCTTTCCCGCGTACGAAATTGGTCCTAGGCATGCCTCCGAGCTGCATCCCATCGACCTGTCACATCTATAGAGGCTCTTTGGAAAATCATCAATGATGATGTGACTTTCATGGTTGGGAGTGCGCATTGTGTTGTTGTCTAGATGGTAAGTTTCATCCCATTTGCTAGATTCCGGTAACAGGACATACAAGTTCTGTTGGCAACCCTTTTCCAGAGCACATAGGGAATTACTGAAGGGCTCAGGTGTCATCGTTCTTGGATGGATTGTCATCATTCTTGCCTGGTTGATCTGGCCAAACAGGTTCCTTTCTTTTACTGGTGTTGCCTACCTTGTCTTGCCCACTCCCCTTCAAATTGCCATCGCGATTGTCATCAACATCAGTATGGAAAAGAGCGCAGTCCGAAAGCAGTATTTGTGATTCCTTATTTTTTAGCTGCTGGTGACTTGGTGTCTCCACTGCCCACCAGACGACATTCTCTCCACACCTAATTGAGACTACAACATTGGCATCTTCCTAAGTAGGTTCCCTGGAGTAGATCTCGGCTACCATGCCAAGTTGAGGGCTATGTTCTGAGAACGAATTTGGGGCCTCTGTTACTTCTTCATGGCACCTTTCAGTGCCCTCGGCATTGGTGTCGATTGAGATTGCCCTGGTGTTGTACCATACTTCTTGAATGTACTGTCAGCAGGTCTTCAACAATGTTTTGTCAACTCCCAGGATGGCTTCTGCCATAGCTGGTCACCTGTTATACAGATTGCCACTTCCAGGAGACTGGTATCCCTGTGCAGCAGTCAGGTATACTCCTCTAGGTGCCCAATAATACTTACCTGGTAACTATTCACTGTCTCACAGCTGATGAACAGCATATATTCATTAACCTGGTCTTCAAGCTCGTTGTCCTTGTCATCATCATTGTTCTCGTCCTTGTACTCCCCAGTCTCCTACACTGGCAGTTTGTCCTTCTGGTTCTGCTTCAACTGGTCCTCCTGCTCCATGTTGCTCTCAGTAGCATCGGAAATTGTAATTGCCTTCGTTACTTTTGAGATCTGAACATTGAACACACCACCGGTGTTGACCTTGGCCAACTCCAGATTGCCCTTTGCAGGCCTGCCAGTGTTTATCTTCTCATGGTCCTTCATTGGCTGGTGGCCTGTAGGAAGCTTGGGGTCCTGTTGTTTGGGTTTATCAGATAGTGACCCCACCAGATACAGGTTGTATCAAAGTGACCTGGCTGGTTAACCACTGCTCTGGTTGTGACCAAAATTCGGTAGCAAGTATGATTGTGTACACACGCTGTGATCATTCGCTTTAGAATTTGAGGTCAGTTGTTGGGGCGCGCCATCTGTCTGAAAGTGACAGAATCGGTGCTGTGGCACTATCTGTGGTCAGGGGTGGGTATTTGAGTTACGTGAAGTGGAAGTAAGATGGAGAAAGCTGGCATGATGGCTAGAAATAGTCTCTACATATGCAACTTATCAGCTGAGACTGTGGGCATATAGATAGTAAACTCAATCTAGTAGAATCTTCTATAAACTACCCAACTGCGATTAGTATAGCAATTCTATATCACCTGTGGGACAATGAAACCCATCAGAACAGGCATCTTTCAATCATAAATTTACGAGAAGGGCCGATTCTGTAGTTTCCACAATTTTCGATGATGCGAGATGGCCTGCAGCGATCCTTGGGACTCGTGACAGTTGCTGGCCATCACTATTTTTTGGACGAAGTGAGAGTTGCGAAAGTTGCTGACATCGGTCTGCCACACACCTGCACTCACAGCCTGAAATTCTGCCAGTTTGCAAAGCTACCCAACCCACGCAGTCGGCATACTGAGCCCACTAGACCAATTTCATCCACTGGGCTTGAAGTCTATGGTTAAATTTCATGTACATCTTCAAACATCATATGCACAATCGAACTTGATATACATCTTCAACCTTTGTATGCATCATCAAACATTATATAAAGAAAGGATAACATGGTCGACATGATGGCTCTTAGTTGTCGAAGTATTCAATTATTGAATACCAACTCTCTGAGCTTCCCACAGATCTCATGCATTCTATCGAGAAGAACATTATCCAACGCATTACTATTGACCCATTTCTAGGGCTTTCTTTGTTCAGGAAAAGGCCACTTGGTAAGTGAAGTCATCCAACAGACCATGAATATTTTCTAACTGTTTGGCAGACCTCGAGCAATGCAACCAGCACACAGACCACAGATAAGCTAGACACACAGGTATACCCATATCCTGACCGCATGAAGCTGTGTGTCCAGTGGGGAAACCTTAAATGCCATCTGTGAATCAGCAGTCAGGGTCAGCCTCAGCCACAGGCCAGTCATCGATAGAGCCACCCATTGCATCGAGAACTATGCTCACCGCATCCTGACAGTCTGTCAGAAACCCCAGACCCTGATGGCAGCATCACAGCCCCAATGTTTAAGGAACTTCCAGAGAATAGTGGCTCCGAGGATGATGGCCTCCACTGATGCATCCTCTGACCACAGTTTCAGGTCCAGGAATCCACTATGTAGGCGGCTGACCATGGGGAAACTCAAATGGACTATGAAGATCCGGAAATCAAGGTACATTCCACATCTGGGAGGTTATGTGGTGACTATCGCAATTACAATGAGTTCTGGGATCTCAGCTGTACCCTGTTGCATTGCTTTTATCGTGTGGATGATATCACACAGGCCCGCAGATATGTCGATGCCCACTAGCCCCAGTCACAAGTTGATTGCGACTGCAATGAATCCAGATGCAAAATTCCCGAGCACATCTTCTACACCTCTGAATAGATGATGTACAATCAAATCAACATGATGCATAACCGGCTGCTGAAATGGAACAAGGAGTCAATCTCCACAGAAAGTGGCCTGTGGTGGTTCTATGTTCGAGACCTGGTAGAATGTGTCCGGTACCTCCTTCCCCAACGCCAATACAACGAAACATAGTCTATATTCAGAAATGTATCATAGCTGTCAAGGGCAAGTGAGGTTGTTCTGAGATACATTCGGCAGACTGGTGGTGGGAGACACAGGATAGATATCCAACTGGGGCAACAACAGTTCTACTGATCTGTGATTTGGACAAGATGTAGCTCACAGACATTTCTGGCCAGAGAAATTCTGGCCGATCAACCTGATTATTCGGAGAACCCATAGCGGTGTACGGAACAAATGGAGCCATCTCGTGCACATTGTCATTGCCTTCCTCCCGATGCCACTCACGTTTCAAGGGAATTACACTTCCAATGACAGAGCCCAGGGGGATGTACACTGGGAGGTGCAGTGACATATCGCCAACAGAGTGCTGGAGCCGGTCATGGGAATTCCCAAGCAGGGGGACATCAATTCCGGGTATCTGTGAACCTGTTTGGATGGCAAAATTCACCAGTGCTGGCAAATTCTCATGTCTTGGCTTGTGGATCACATGGAGCATGCCCATTGTATGGGCATCAAATACAATGCTTACCCGAACAGTCACACACCAAAGAATCATCTGGGGTTACTGATTCTTCCACCAGGCTTTGAATCGCACATGCAGAAGTCAGCCAACTTCCAGCAGAGATGTTGGAAGTACAAGAATGCAAAGTCTATTAGCGACCATCAGGCGATGTAGATCACTGAGGACAGCTTCTAATCAATCATTCCATGGTTGGTCCCATGAATGGTTTCAAATCTTGCACTTGTTGATGGCTACAACCTCCAGGTGTGTGATTAACTACATATCAAATGAATAGGAATGTTAAGTAGGTTATGACTTGTATTGAGGACTTCCTACCATGCTAGAGGAATGCCACCGCATTTGTTGAAATTTGTGCTGGCATTCTTCCACAACCCAAATGCTATTACTGAGGCAAAGCCTACAGGTGAATTTCGGTGTGGAGTGGAGAAGACAGGTGCATGATTGGTCGAATCGTCTACCCGGAATCTGCAGCACCATTGCACAACTCACCGCCGGGGCATCGAGCAGTGTTTAGGAGAGCACTGACCTGAGGTTGGTCATGAGTCTACCAGAGTCATGCGGTACCAAATGGAACCCATTCAAGTATGACACAGAACTACATAGCGGAGTATTCAGAGAATTTCCACACAACGACAGAAGTTATTAGCACATACCAGACTTCAAAGGCCACAGACAGTATCACCCATACAGGTATGAAAGACCTAACAATGAAACTCAAGGCCAAACAGGCAATTGAGAATGAAGAGAGGGCTGAATGCTGAGAAGTTCTTTATCATGTCCAAAAGGAACACTGAAAGGCCATAGACAAAAACCACCTACAGGAAGTCTACGATTCATCAGTACATCAGCAAGATACATTTCTGTCTCTGGGAGTGTGTTGGAGTTGTCAGACCAGAATAATGGGGTAGTACAAACCCTGAGTTTATTGGACCAACGCAGTGGGCTTCAGGTGCACCTGGGAGTACCTGCAACAAATCTGAGTGGAGAAAGGAGGCGTGGTGACAACCAGGGGAACATCTGGGAGCACCACCCAGAAGCCTGGGAGCGCCGACGATAAGCCTGGAAGCATCTTGAAACCCTGTGAGGCATTCTCGGAAAATCCTCTGTTGTGGGAACACTGCCGGTGTGCCTGGCAATCATAGCTACTACTTATCATACCATGATTTATACAACTCATTTATTCAGTGTATATTCACGTCTGTGAATCTATATAGCTACACATCTACACAAGCACAGAGCGAAATTGGTTTCCAAAAATGGACCCCATGAACTGATCCTTCTACTCATTCTCCACAAATAATCGGAGCTATGAATTTCCAATCTTCCACCATGCTTTGAAGCGTTCAATGATGTGATCGCTTCGTCATGATGTTTTGAAAACTTGTTAGGTCATTTAAGCTACTTTGCTGCACTTGATACTCGTTGGTCCAGAAAATTTCAATTGTTTCGACGGTTTTTTGAACTCTCCCATTGATTTCAAGAATATTCTTAACTATTTAATCCCTTGAGACATTGATTATACACAAGCTTGCGCAACTCCCATCACAAGGATTGAGAGTAAACACTCATCAGATGTTTATATATTGCTGCAAGGAGGAATTCAAGCATCAAATTGATTATTCTACCTGTACAACCGATCGAAAGCATCGAAGTCAAATGTGTCGCTCCACTACCACCACATGCTATCTGGCTGTGGCGTCAGAGGAAGATGGTGTATAGCCCCTTGGATCGCACTTAGAGGGATAATATACATGGTTCCGACACCAAACAGAGGCCTACAATGGTTGCTTTCAGCATGCAAGTGTTGCATCACAGATTGATGTCTCTCCTGGGAAATCACCGTACCAGCAGCCTGACCTATCAACCCTGTGGCAAATGTCTGAAGAAAACCAGAAAGCCCTTGAACTGTCGATTCAGCATCCTCGACGACAAACAGACATTTCAGTCAAGTGGGAATGCGTCCCGCAGTCGACTTGAGGTGGCTATCTGGACTCGTCCCCATCCAGAGAAGCACTGTTTAATTCTTTGGTGGGAGATGCTTTCGGCACCGAGTGGACCCAGTGCAACGAACCATATAAACTGTCTGCTCATTGCCGTCAATAGACGTCACCGGAAGTGCTGCTGCATTGTACCGAATGTTTTTTCCATCCTGGAAAGAACTGAAACACTGATCATGATAGACGTACTCTGTGAAGTTGGCAAATCTCTTGAAACACCAAGCAATGTGATTTTGTAGGTCCCCTTTTGGCAGTGCACACCACTCGGGCAAGTCATCAAGGGTCATGATTGCTGGACACGGGTGTTGCCTCATTGGCTTGATAGGCGCTGTGGTTAGAGGGATTTCATCATCGCAACGTTGTTTTGCAGCGTTTCCATTGAGCTTTCGTTACTGAAACACATACATTCTGGCTTTCGTTCGCAATATCTGGAATGGGGCCTCATGACGATTCAATCGTTGGTAGGCTTGTTTAAGATCTATCATCACTCTTTCTGGGAGTTCAAAGCTTGCATTTAAGAGGTTGCAAAGCTGGCTGATATGGTCAGAGAAGTGGTTCGGCAAATGCAGCTTCACAAAGTCGAAATCTGATTCGTTGACACGATGTTGTGCAATTTCTGACTCAATCTGCAATGTGTCTTCTTCAATGTGACGATGCTTTGCAGCCGCAGAAAAAGATTTTTCCAAGTGGGGTCACTCTCCCGTTCCTCCTGGTTATCTAAAATATGGTCCTTTTTCAGGGCATCTGTGAAGGGAATACTTCGGCTCGCCAAAGGGTTTAAATGAGTCGCCGTGAATAATGGAACAATCACGTACTCGAGTGCTTTCATCCCTGTAACTCTCCATCGCATCACGTGGCAATATGACTTGTTGAATTGAGCGAAGCCAGGATATGAAGGCATCATCGCCCAGAGCTGGTTGATTTTGTCAATTCTGGAATGATGGTTGAGGAAGGAAGTTACCCAGTTCATCAAATTCTTAAGCATACCATGATGGACGGTATGAAGGAAATCCGGTACGATATTGCTCGTTGGGGTGATCCAATTCATTTTCAAGAAGATGCCTTCTGAGGTTCCAAACACTTGATCTTCGAGATATTATCCTGCTTCCCATCTCTCCGTCTCTTCTCCCTGAGTCATACTTGTCATCTGTTGAAAGTATAGCCGATGGTCTCTCAACTACCAGGTGAATGAAGTCTCGTCTCCAAACAAAGATTTCGGTGCTTCGCACACTGTGCAATGGGGCGGCTGGTTCGAGTGCAAGTGAATGTTTTCGAGGTGGTCAGCTGTCCATGCAGAGATAATAGCATATCATTGCCTCATCTGTCCATCCGCACAAAGCATAAGCTTTCCAGTGTTGAAATGCACGTTGAGAGAGCGAAATATATGCTGGAAGACTGTCCTTGAAACCTCTCGATTTTGGATTTTTTGTTTCTTCACGCCAGTTGTTTTTCCATGTCTTTTGATGTGATATTTCGGAGGAACAGGAAGAACGGCAACAAGGACACTTGCAAGAGTAAATGCTTGGATCAAATTGTTGAGTCGATGTTTCCGAGACTCAAATATAATTGCCATTCCGTCTTGTCACCCAAATAGTTTGTAAGATTTGTCAGTTCTGAACTGCCCAATGAAGGGATATTCATAGCCCCAAGCAGCTGCCATAGTTACTGAAGAGGTCAAAATCAATCTAGCTATTATGAAACTCAACTAACATACCTGTTCATTCTACCACCAGTTGCTTGATTTCACCTCTGAGTAGATACAATCTTCCGCATCTTTGAATTGCTTTGCTGGAGCATACGATATATGTTCCCCGAACTCGGGCGGTTGGATAGGGATCTCAATGCATTCAACTGGATTGCGTTCGAAGAAACGTGTGTAATCATCCTTGCGAAGGTTGTTTGGATTGGCCAAATCATTGTAACACACTTTGCCTAATGTCCAAAACTCGATGCCCATCACTTATGACATTTCGTTCAACCTTTTGAATAAAGCGTGGGACGAAGTGATGTTGCTGACGGTTGCCATCATAGGGTTCCCGAAAAGCTTGTTGATGGCAGCTCTGCTCAAGTTGAGCTTGACTCACCAGTACACTTATCGATTCTGCTCCTCGCAAGGAGATGGTGACCATGGATCTCTTTCCTCGTCAAAGATATTCCAATACTCCTTATAGATCGGGTTTCCCGCTAGACGGATGTTGATGGGTGGAGTAACATAAATGCGTGTCCGAACTGCAGGTTACTCTAGCTCGAGATACGTTTATTCACGGTCGGCTGCTAGGTCACTTGACTGATTGTCGGAACGGTGAGGAAAAGGGTTACAATGCGGTTCATGAATGAATTGAAGTAGAACACATTGTGCTTGATCACAAAACCATCAACTGGCAGTTGTTTAGCTGAAGAGCATACTATCGCTTGCTTTGGGGTTGCGACGGAGGTGAGTGATATATGCGGCGATGTAGGAGTATGTCTTCGAGCAGAAAAGACATTTTCAACCAATATACATGATTCTTTAGCAAAATCCAATGTCCCAACAACGTCAAGATGCATCTCGACAGTTCTTTATGTACTCATACAATTGCATCCTGGCAGGTGTTCCAAAAAAGCTGCACCTCAATTAACTTTTTCCGAACATGGGTCCTACCACTCTCGTTGGATCACTATTATCCTCCTTCACCCATTTGCGAACTGTTTCATCGCTCTCTCATTGTGAACCTCCCTTGGATCACGGAAAGCATCCGGCATCTGCATTCAGCCCGTCACGGCGAATGTTTTGCACCCTCACAACACCCTCCTACCCTCATTGCCTGATTTATGGTTGTCACTTTTGGTCAAGTTCTTATATTACATGAACTGTGCATTCTTCGTAGATACGAACCCAGAGACGTCATTGCAGGGTACAAGAAATACAGCAAGGACCAATGAGTGAGATATTACTGCAGAGCATGCTTTTAGTTGTCTTTTTGATGAACTCAAGTGTTCAGTCGACCAATCAGTGCACTTCGATGATGCCAAGCAAATCGTTTGCTAGCTGAACAGCTGCCAAGATGATGTCACCGGATCAATAAAACCCCAGCAAACCCATATAGATATCCTCCTCGCCTGCCCACATTACTGACAATCTCCATCACCTTCAACATACCCTCCTCACCTTTGCTACCGCATTGTATTACCCCGGACGATATATTCACCACTCCCGATGCTTGTTGAGAGAAATGAGCATTTGATATCCACCACTCAATCATCGACCACCGTTGAGAACCTGAAATGTTACGTGATGCCTTCTGGTTGCCGAGATTAGTGGTTGCAGATGGTACTACAATCCAGATGCTGACTCTACATGTCCACATCTGGGCTGAGAATGCCAGTGTTGGAGTCAACCAATGGGCAGCACAAACCATGGGGATTTGGTAGGAGATGGGTGGCTTGACAGCACAATGGAAAGATGATAAAGTGAGGGAGCATGTCTGGGAGATTGCCCAGTCCATGAGCATAAGCGACAAGTACGGCGCCGGCCCCGACCAATGGAACCTCTGAATCGATCGCTGCGTTACCCAAATCAGTGATCTGGTGTCTACATGGCCGCGTTGGAAACGGTACATGGCCGAGAAGACTATTCTCCACAGTCAGAACCTGAAGACAGCACTGAACGAGTTCGTGGAGGTTGGCGTTCGCCAAAGGGAGAATAGGATCGACCAAACCCTGACTACGCAGAGGAAATTCATCCACATTGGTATGTATTTCATCGCCCCGATGCTTCTTTTGCTCTTCCTGATGATTTCTCGATACAGAAAATAACGAGGAAGAAACTTCGGGTCTCCGGTCTTCGTGGGAAAAGGCGCGCTGCAACTCCTCGACCAATTTCCTTGTCGAACCATTTAACTTTACCATTGCTTTTGTGGATCCCGACATTGCTGGAAAGAGTGTGGGTGAAATCAATATTCAGCTATTCTCATGGCACTGGCCTGGGGATGATGAATCGATGGTTCAGATAGTAACATCCTTTATCGATACGACCACTTTGTCAATTGTGAATAGTGCAATATCCGGTCCGCCAGGACCCAGCTGGACAATCAGAGAGCTCTGGCGCTGCCGGGAGGAGCCTAATGGAGATGGTGGTCCGCAAGCCTGTAATGTTGCCCCAACCTTCGATAACAATACTGCTTCCAGCTAGGTAAAGACGGCGATGAAATTAAACAGCCCAATGATTTTTCTCGTCGTTTATTGTGGCCAACAAGCTGACGTCACATCTGGTGCGCAAACGCCTACGCGTGGTGGAGAAAACAATGTTCCTCTGGAAAGCATCCCCCCGCCTGCTGCCGAGAATATGATTGACAATATCCGGGAGGAATCAGATAATGACTCTGAGACGCGGCACCCAAATCCAAGCACCGTCCAATTGACGAAAACAGGCTTCCAAAAGTTCGAAATGAAGCTTTAAAACATGATTATCAGACAGCAGCGATACGTTGAAGTCATCGCAAACTGTGCTCTTTGTCACTGGTCCAAATCCGAACAAATTGTTGTTGCTGATGAGGATGTGGCTTGGCTATGCGAGCACAATAGGATTGTTAATCCTCCCACTGCAGTCTCTTTGGCCAATAGGAAGCGTACAAGCAGCCGCCCAGCTGCAAATTAGTCTTTCTGAGGATAAAATGCACTGGCTGGACGGTTGTGCAAAGATTTCGGTTGTGGGTGGGTATGTTTCTGGCACTTTGCAGGGTGGACGCAGGGGTGATGATTTGGAGTTTGTTGGTGAGGTTGAACGGTCTCTTTTTGGTCTTCCGTGTATTTTATTATTTCATCTGTCATATTCATGCATGAAGGTCTGCATTGAGAGTTCATGATGTTGGGATTGATTGTTGAGACATTTGTTTTTGAGAAAGACATAGTAGCAGCGATAGGACTCCGTGTATAGCTATCATCTAATGGGCAGTTCGGAATCTTCACCCAGCATGAGTTATCCTGAATGACTGCTGAAATGAGAACCCATTTTAGCCCGTTGCGATGATGATCTTTGTGAAAGGAAGGATATCAACAACCCTGCGGCATGGTTGTCACCTGCCATTCTTAGTTCTCAGTTCCCGTCCATCCAAGGGATTTGAAGTGTGGGTGGTGACAGGAGCAATGCTGCTAGAATTGTCGACAGGATAAACAGATGCATCACGACGATGCTTTCAATCATATCAACACTTTCTCTCCATTACACAACCATTCAATCCATCTACTATACGTTAATTTACATTGCCTGTAGTCAGCCTTTAAATTCTTTCGTACTTATCTCTCGCCGCCTGTTTAAATCATGACATGAAGGTTCCGCACTTCTGCTCATCCTCTTCCATCCAGCGCCACCAAGAGCGGATGATCTATCCATGACGAGGATCACCCACAGGATCTCAGCATGATACCCTACACTAACACTGATCACCGAGATGACAATTCATAATCTCATGATGAGCCTCCTCAGTAATCATCCCGGAAATCGATTGGCAACCGGCCATCAGAAGATTCCTTCATGACAACATGTGGGACACGAGTCGTAGCAAGTGAATGAACTCCTACGTCGGCACAACCCTTTCATCCTGAGTGTCGGGAGGTCTGTATTGTCTCGGAGGAGGAGGATGAATGCGGGAGTGTGCTGCTGTCATCCCAGAGGGTATTCGATTCAGCGTTTGAACCATTGAATTCACCTGCTAATGTATAAATTTACTAGAGGAAGGATTCAAACGAACCATTTGAGCAATTCGTTGCATGCACAGCAGGAAATCTGGGGTGATATGAGCCGTTTGTTGACAATGTGACCAGCCTGATCGTTGACGCAGAATACAATGCCCAGACAACTTCTTCAGGCATTCCGGCGATGGTCATGGCACATGTGCAGCCTCTAGGTATGACTGATGCGATATGTGTGAATCCGTTTCCCCTCAATGCGGTGAAGACTGCCTGCATTGATAGTTGGTTGTATTAGGAAATCGCTAGGATTGATCCAGCGCCAGAAACTCAGACCCTCCATGTGCCTACATTCCGGTGGTGAATGTATCATATCAACAATTGTTTTCTTCGCTGACATAGTGCATCAGGCTCTCGAAAAGTTACTTGTTCCCGTGTAGCAATAGTATACCGCTGCAAGACTCCAATCAAATCCATTTACGGATTTTGAACATCAGTCGCCTACAGAGATGTGGAGAATGGTAGCCAACCTATTGGCCAAGGACTGGTTTACATGCCCCACAAACGCTTGTGAGGTATATTCAATGTCCCCTTCTCGATTAATCATTGTCTTGACAATCAATTTTGGAGTAGTTTCGATTTGCAGTGCCTGAAATTGTGGATCTTATTGACCGGACATACATCTATGGCATACCACAAATGGGAATGAAAGATAGATCATTGGCTGATAGAATTAAACTGACATTCATTGCCCTCATCGCGACCGCCATCCACGATTGCCTGTCTGCAAGGGAAACATGCGACTTGAGGGTCCCGCCAGAGTTTAGTCCAGGAGGCTGGGCATGACGTTAATGCGATATGAGATACAGTAACAATGCTGTTGATAATCCATGCAGAGATATATTTCATCATCTTGAAGCAGATTGTCATTCTTCATGGCCAGAGTTACAAGTCAAAGTGATTGACAATTTGTGCAGCATGATTGGTCGAAGTATCCACTCAACTGGTCATGACCCTGCGACCACCCAACCTCACAATGATGAGGGCACCTTTGGTGAAGACTTCCTTGATTACCTCCTGGAGGAACTGATGAAGCACCCCGACAATTCTTCTGATTGTCTCAGCAGCTTGGTTGCTGCTACTGATGCTAGCATGCGATTCTCAGCTGGGATGCCTATCGGCGGGTCTGCCATCGCCAGCAGCAGCCAGCCCATCCCCTGCAGTGACAGCAACAGCAACAGCAATGTCATCTCCAAGATCACCAGCATTGAGAATACGGGATTAGTCGATGGAAGTATGATTGTAGAGGGTGTGATATTGCCTGGAGGTTGGGAATGGTGTCAGTGATTGGATTTGGATGTCCTTTGTGTGCTATTTTATTCTAGGTTTCATCGATATATGATAATAGTGGAAAATGTAAAAGAACTGAAGGTTTCCTGAAGCCTAATCTAACAGGCGTCAAATAATGTTCAGGAAGATGCATAACTCACCCGCGACAGTTGAATATCTGCAAGGTACTGAACAATCGTGTATCATCAAATTATATAAATGTGAACCCCTGCTGCATGGAAACTGTCATTGGTCAAATTAAGCTGTGCAGGTCTTTGAAAATGAGAACTACACGCATCATTAAATGTATGGAGCGACTACTATCATCATCACGGGGACCTATCGAAATGGGCGACGTAGGAGTATGCCGAGAGAGCATTTCTGATATTGCCAAAAGAAGTTGGAACTGTTCGTTAGGTGCTTGTTGTCACATTCGCAAAAGTCGGTACACTGGCCCTGAAGCCTGAAAACAGCATCCCAACAACTCGAAAATGTCTCTGGAATCCAAAAGCAATTCAATATTTCTGGGGAACCTCGATTTCATTTTTTTTCAGTTTGTGGCTACAATAAACTAAATCAATTTAATTAAGGATATGTAGTTTTTGCCGATGTACACACGGTATATCTGTTCTGGCCGCAGGGGGTGCTTGCGAGGTATTCAAGGATTGCCTGAAGATGACGACCCAGGGAAGTCTGGGATACACCCTGAGGTCATTATCGAGTGAGTTTGCATGTGCATGTGGAGGTCATGATGTCCCAACTCTGGAAATGCCCATGGCTGCTGAGATCGAAGGGACTCAGACTTGCACATGGAGGCCTTGACCGAGTGTACATAGAGATGCACTCCGAGGCCGTGATTGAGCAATTTTGAAAGACTACTGGGAGTTAGTCAATGGGAGGTGTGCCGGATTCTTAGACTCTATTCATCCGTTAGTCAGGTTGCAACCATGGGAACCTGACAAGGTGATTTTACGTTAGGGGTCTCATGGGACCTGGCTGGTGGCGGTGGATCATGTTGGGAGGCACACCGGAATGTGAAGTGACATTCCAGGGTCGGTTCGTAACCGTGAGATTCAAAGGACAACCGACAATCCTGGGGGGATGCTGTGCTCGGTGTATGCTGTACTCGGTGAATGCTGTACTTTGTGTATGCTGTACTCGGTGTATGCTGTACTCGGTTTACGCTGGACTTGGTGAATGCTGTACTCGGTGTATGCTGTACTCAGTGTTAACTCATGATCACGGCAATGACAGATGGAGAGGGCTGACTTAATGTTGTGTTCTGCGATGATGATGACACAGTTGTGGACAAGATGGTCAAATGGGGGATGAAGATGGGAACGATATGGAGAATACCAGCAGATATAAGACATCAGGGGAACGGCTTGCCTGATAAAGTTTTGATGACCTCATAGTGGTGTTAATACCCTCCATAATGCGATGTGTACCTGCCATATTGGGGATGGCAAAATTAACTCGTGCACAAAATACTCGTAAGTCCCAATTTCTCATAATTATTTCCCCCCTCTCCATTTATCTCTCTCTTTCTCGTCCTCAATTCTACCAACGCCGAAGAATTTAGAGTTAAGTCATCCCTCTCCATCTCACCATGCCATCATCATGAGTTCACACCATGTACTTCATACACTGAGTATGGCATCCACAGAATACTGTATCTACCAAGTACTGCATCATCCCATGATCCGCTCGATCCCACTCGCAGCCAGTCTCTCATCTTTCATCACTCAATGTTCCATGATGTACTCTGTTGCATATATGGTTTATCTCCCTGACATATGGCTTCAGCTGGGCTGATGCATAATCTCTCTAAGATGAGGGTCATTTCAGACTCAGCTGGAGATGCCAGCTCAGTGGGCGTGCATGTGTACAAGACATACAAGACATACTCTGAGTACCCCTTATATCAGTTCATGAATATACCTGTACTTTAAAATATAACCTTGTAGCATTCAGTATATTTCAACAGGTTATGAGCCCGGTTATCGCTCCTATTTGAAAATCTCACAATCCTTCCTACAATCTCTTTCAGAATCTCCAAAAGAGACTCAAGAACCCTAAACTCAGTCACCGTAGCAACAGCCACATATACAGCACTAAAACTCAACACCATCATAAGTCATCTCCACGATCTCACAATGACTTCCTCCGAACCTGCCTTCAACAAAACCAGGTCAGGCGATATCCTAAGCTCACTTCCACCAACTACGACGAATGGAAAGAGGACATATACTCAGCCTGTACGCCATGAGGGCATACGCAATCGTCACTGGAGAGGGTCCTGAGCTGCAGCCACTTGATTTGAACCATGATGACAACTATGATGATTGGAATTCCAAGGAACCTGAGGCTGCATCTACAATCAGACTGTCCTGTTCGCCCAGATTACGGCGCATCGTCAAAGGTATACCAAATCCTCACAACATGTGGAATGCATTAGAAATGGGTCTGGACACTGCCGGATCCTGTGTCGGCACACAGGACTTTCTTCGCCAGTTTGGTGCTTGCCGACCGAAGAAGGACGAACCACTTGAACTATACTGCATCAACGTTAGTAACTACTGTATACAACTGGACCATACCGACAATGCAATCACTGATCGAGATTTCCGCACGCAAATATTGACATCACTGCCATCTCAGTATGTGATAATATTAATGGTCCTAAAGCATAGAAGGCCCTTACCTACACCCGAAGAATGCATGCATGACCTCCTAGAAGAAGCAACTGCAGCGAGCCTCACCAAAGAACTTGGAGATGCATCCACCGGAGCTGCCCATTTCTCTCAATGTGGCGGCTACCGTAGCCATGGGCGTGGTGGACGCGGATGATGCGGTAGATGCAGTGGACACGATGGACACGGTGGAAGCAGCGGAACCGGAGACAGCCTCCAAAGTAAGTGCACCTATTGCAACATTGACAGCCATACTACAGATAGATGCAGGGAGCCGAAACGCGGTCAGGAGGGAGGAAACAACGATGAGTGCATTTGATTTCAGTGCAGGCTCCCAGGACATGCCAAAGCCGATTGCGTCTCCTACAGATGTATGAACAAGTGGTGGAAAGTGAAGAAGGCCACTGCTACAGCAGCTCTCGTTACGACAGGAGACTGAGATCCATTCTGACTAACAGCTTGTGCTCTTGCCGCCGCCACTGCCACTGCAGCCGCTCCACCGAAGTGGGTCATTGATTCTGGAGTGTCACACTGCATGTGCAATGACCGCAGCAGCTTCTGAACGTTCAAAATGCTGTCACTGCCAATGGTAATCGAGCTTGGAGACAACAATTCAGTGACCGCCACACACTATGGGTTCATCAACATCGTTCAGTGCTACCACGCCGGGGCCCTCTGTACTCCTACTTTTTGACATTCCCCTCTATCGATCAACCAATTGGATTTGGGCGGGCATACAACTAAATTTTGGAACAGAAAATGCTCCATAACTTCGCCATCTTCCTGCAGTCTCGCCGGCAAACTAATCAATGGCATCTATACCATAGTCCCTGCGACTCCACTCCCATCATGGAATACGGAGAATGGAAAATGGAGAATTTGTGACAGCTCACCATCAATTGAGGCTGCAATCGAGTCATCAAGAGCACCTATCACAGCCAAAACTGATCCCACTCAAAAGCCTCGCACAGCCTCAGAGTGAAAAATATGGCACTGACGACTAGCCCATATGAATCCTACCACCATGAAATCTCTAATTGATAGATATATAAACGATGATTCTATGTGCACAGTCTGCATCCAAGCCATGCACAAGCAAAGATTCATTAAAGTGCCAGTCAAGTGAACTATGAAGGCCTGTGATCTTGTACAGTTGCATGTGGGCGGCCTCTTCGGTACACCGACCTTCCGAGACAATCGATATTATATGCTGTTCATCGACGACTACACGAGGTACACATCTGTATGGCTGCTTCCAGATCACCCAACCGAGACCTGTACCTCCGCCTACCAGTCATATCAGGGGGGAGTAGACTCAATGAGATACGAGATCTATCAATTCCATTGCGCTAATGGACGGGGACTATAGAACAATAAAATCTTCCGATGTGTCCTCGCAGCCCGGGGTACAACATACTCCCCATGTCATCCATATGGTCACCGTAAGAATGGTGTTGCCGAATGCATGATCCTTAAAATCACTGAAAAGGCCCAGGTGATCACGATTGACTCCCAGGCTTGAGTTCAGTTTTGAGGAGAAGCAGTTAACACCGCAATCTATCTCCATCAGAGATCACCGACTGAAGGCCTGAAAAGATACCATGACTACGATGGCTATCCAGTGCCATACAAAACACCAAACGAAATGCTGCATTGATTTGGAAAAGCTATGCTTGATGCCGACGGCAATGAAATATCGAATCAAGACCCTCTCCTCAACTTATAACGATTGGGATGCCACTCCAGTTGACTCATTCCCGAAGTTGAACTCCGTGAAGGATCGTTTGGCCCTAGAACAACGCCCTGTATAATGGTAGGCTACGCACACGACTCAAAGACGTTGTGGATGATATAGGAACCACAATTCTACTGGGTCAAAACCCAATAAGAAGTCGTCTTCGATGGAGAAAGGAATGCACCCAGGTTGGGTCAGTATTGAACCAATGAGATCAACATTGTTTGATTGCTTGAAGATGAGGAATATGTCAAAGAAACAGATACCGGAGATGAGCCTCTCCGAGATAGTCCACCTACACAGATAGGTAAGAGATCCAAATCTCACATGCATGAAGCTCCTGATGAGGGAGCCGAAAACGCCTACAGCCAGTGCCTCTGCCGAGAGGATCAGACTGCCCAGTGTTTGGCAGCGGATGCAGAAAACATCGCCCACAGCCGGCGCCTCCGCAGAGAGAATCAGACTGCCCGGCCCTCGGCAGCAGCACTCAAGAAATCAAGCCAAGTGGCGCCACCAGCTCCAGCTCCAGCTCCAGCTCCGCCGATAGGGAGTTGTGTCACAAGAAGTCAAGGTAAAGCCTCTGCAGAAGCACTGACGGCATCCGCAGCCACTGGAGATCCGTACACCTATGCGGAAGCTATGGAATGCCCTCAATGACATCACTGGAAAAGAGCCATGGAGGGAGAAAGCACATAGATCCTGCTCAATAATTCCTTCTCCGCTCTCAACTCCCAAGAAGCACAGCAACTACAAGTTAAGCCAATTGGCTCTAACTGGGTTTATAAGACTAAACACAACATTGATGTGTCCACACAGTATAAGGCATGGCTGGTCATAACGGGATACGAGCAGACGGAATTCATTGAGACTTGTGCCCCTGTTGGGAAGCTAACTGCGTTTCGGTATCTCATCTCTGTCATTTTGACATGTGGGTGGAAGATACGCCACATGGATACAGTTAGCGCTTTCCCAAACCCCGAAATCGACGATGACGTTATCTATATGACTTTGCCAGATGCATGCACAGATGGCCTCAATGCACCAAAGATCATTGTCAGACTCATCAAAGCTCTCAATGGCGTTAAACATGCACCGCAGCTATGGCACAACAATATCAAAGCCTTTCTACTATCTCCTGGGATCACACAATGCTCAGCCGATCCTGACCTCTATCTCCGCGGCGATGGTATTCAGATCCTTCTGTACCTGGATAACATCTCCATGTCATATCTGGAGGCTGCCGCCACAGCTGTGATCGAGGTGAACTCGAAACTCTTGGAGAAATACACGATCACCAGCCCCGGGCCACCTGGCGAGTTCCTCGGCATGGAGATCCACTGCGATGGTACATCAGGAAAAAAATATTCCGTTCGGGCGGAATGGCTCGGTCAGAGTGGACGCGCTCCGTCAGAGCCGTCAGAGACACCCCGGTGGCGGATTACTCCGCGGCCGGCGGCAATGGAACGCGTCGCGTTGTATGTCGCCCTCCGATCACTGTTTCACTGTCTCTTCGCGTTCTGTCGGTCTCCTATTTTAAACGATCACTCTGGCGTTGTGGCCAACTGTGACAATACGTCGGAATGGGTTCATTGGGTACACGCTTGCATCGGGATTGCAATGTGATGGGTGACGCTGCGAATATCTCTCCTCGCGTTCCTTCTACCTGCGCGCACAATGCAATTCTCTTTACTAATTATACATATCATTCCAAGTCGCCAGATCTATGTGGCTATTGACAATCCAGCGCTCGTTCCGTCCGTCTCCTGTCTCGCTAGTAGTAGCTATCTCTGGAATTACGTGCGCGCAGCTGACAATATTTCCCACGCTGAAAACTTGCAAAGCAAAGGCTGCCGGTGCTTTTCTCACTTGTACAAAATTCAAGACCGGATCCAAGTTACCCGAGTTTTCAGGTATTGTGGTGAGCGCCAGGACTAACCAGTACTCAACGAAAGCTCCATCCTCATTTTGGAGTTTGATTTTGAATAGTCGTTGCAGTTGCCACAGGAGACGCCCATTCAGCGCGCCATAACACCTCCCCGGGCGGTGCTTTACCCACACCCAGTCGTTCTGTGGATCCCCTCCGCGCCAGCTCTGGCTTCCTGTGCATCGACACATCTGAGATATGCGTTCACCATCTAAACCCTCAAATTGAACCCTACTACCATGGTAAATACAGAGCTCCATTGCGTGCAGTTGTTCATCCAATATATACGTCTTGTTACGACTCTTATCCATGATAAACTCCCGTGTGCCGCTGTATAATGCCACGCAGTGCGTCGCGTCTTGCGTATTGTCGAGTAATGCTGTGAAGTCTTTGATCATAGCGTCAGGATGCTTTCCATCACTGCGGTTTTGGGGTCCCATGAATTCGGGCTTCGCATATGACTGGGGGCTCAGGGGGGCAGCCAGATCAGCACCAGAAGGGAGGACTTTGCATGCGGCAGCGCTGTTCTCCCGACGCTGAGCGAGGGCTTGGAGATTGAGCTCTCTGACTTCGAAACAGAGAATGCGACGCTGAAAGGTGATTACTTGTGGCAGGTAGTTGAGATTGTGATTGAAGGCATTCCAACCATCCTTGAGGTTCGTTTTATGTGCTTGTTCATGTCTCTCGGCAGAATACTGTTGCAAGGCTCCGTATTGACGAATCTGTTCGACCCAATGAGACATGAAGTGGATCTTCCGAAAGTTGAAGTCGGCATCCAACTCCTTGGAAACATCTATCTCGTGGCTGATATAATCCCGCCAGGCATTCATTTCGCGTCGCTTCTTAGATGGCGTCCAAGTTTCAGCATTTGTTTCCTCGTCTACCTTTCGCTCCTTCACGAGTTCCGTTCTCAGGGCATTGGCTTTGGCCTTCGCCTTTTTGCCGGCTCGCCCGAGTAAGAAAACATCTTTGAAGGTGTGAAAACGACACAAGGCGTCCTCCATGTAGCTCAATGTTGCATCATCGTGAGATTCATATCGAACATACATATAGAATTCTAACAATGCCCGTGTGCACTCAATTGCGTGATTGAATATGGGACACTGAGCGGGGCTTCCGCCTCGTAGAGACTGGGTTACAACTCCAAGCAGGTACCGGCTCATTTCCTTCATCTCCTTCCCATTCCATTGAGAAACTTCTTCATATGACTTATTTTTTGGTGTGCGGTCGTGGTAAGCAGGCACAGATAACCAGATTGGGTTGTACTTGTCGAGCCATTTGTGCCTCTTCATGAAGTGGAAAATCCACATCTGGAGGTGATGAAGCATGCCGATCTGCATTGTATGGAGGAGGACGGGCTTAGGGAGGTCGCTCACGATGCGGGGAATATGTCGAAACACGTTGAATCCTCGGTGACCAAGGCGCGACGAGAGTTCGGCATTGGCTGCCTTGGTGTTGGCATCGCTGAGTGTTCGATATAAGTTGTGATCCCACCGGGGGTGTTGCTTGTCAGGAGGGACATAATCTCCAAGTTCGTTCTTTGGACACTCGCACCGAATACAGACATGCCGCTTGAGATGATGTAGGTCGCTATACTCAGGGCAATCTGCAAGCCATGCTGCTAAAACCGGTTTGCAACGCGTGAAGTTGCCATCTGCACAGAGAACGTTGTAATACCCGCTCTCGGCGCTGGGATTGTGCTTAAAGGTGAGAGGCTGGAGTAGCCGCCGGAGTACTTCGTTCAGCACCTCTCGGTTCGTTTGACGCTGCTCATCCAGCCCCTTCTGAGGAATATTGCGGTTCTTGATTGGAATCAGCAGGAGAGCGACCATCACGACGCTGTGCGTTGAGGGCATCTGGCGGATCTTCGAAGATAGATTGCCAATTGTCATATATACAGGCCACTCTTGCTTGTCGCCAGCAAAATTTGAGAGATGTGTTCCGTCGGACATGAAGATCAAGGGAACCAGTGTATCCCCCACTCTGAGCGTTGCCTAAACGTCAATTAGCACGTTATTATCCTGGAGTATTATCCTGGAGTATCTCTCCTTACCTGTGTCTCCCACCGCCAGTCTGTAGTGTGCATTTCGGTATAGAGGCGTTTCGGTGGCGTATCGCTGTTGAAGGAACGCTGAGGGGCATAAATAAGATGCTCAGCGTACGCTGGCTGCCGCATCAACCATCTCATGCTTTTGGTGATGTCTCGACTCCAGAATTTGATAGGGCGTTGGTGATTGTCATTCCATCTCATATCCTCGAGAGTGTGTAGTTCCCACTCCCTGAGAGACAGATCATCTGGCATGCTAGCCACGAGCTTCTGGACGCCATCCCCGTTTTTGAAGCTTGGGAAACGCAGAGCGGTGTTTTTGTCCTTCAGCACGTTGTCATAGTACTTCTTCATGCCTTTCTTCTTGATCCCACACTGGACATATTTGTACTCTTCACGCGTCGCGAACGGGTAGTAGGGATTGTTCTGTAGGTTCGTCTGAAGGAAACCCTGAGCGTCGCGTTCCCATGGCTCAGCAATGTGATCGCTCAGCGGAGCACCGGCACCGGGGTATGTTTCTGTCCGCGGCAGAAGAGGTGGCGGTGTTTGAGACTCCAAGTCTGCGATGTTTTCAACGTGTTTGAGGTAGGGAAAAGCGTCCAAGTCTTCGACTGAATCTTTGTTAGCGTTGAATTCACGACGCTGAGAGGGTTCAATCCGGTGGGGCGCGCTGCGAACAGTCAGATTCTTTGCGACTTGAAGGTGTTCAGGATGGTGTAATTTGATATGTTGAAGTCGCCAGCTGTCTGAGGTGAACTTCTTTCGGCATGAAAATTCAGGGCAACGGAATGGGGTCTTCTCTGGCATTGTCGACGACATGGAAGGAGTGGAGTATTCACTGTAGACAGGGACGAAAGTTGGTGCTGGGCCTGAGCAGTCTGGTGTGGGTATGAGCTAACGATACTAGAGAGATTTATTGAGCCTCAACACCATCACGCCAGGAGTTGCAAAAACACTGCATGCACGATGTCCCATAATACTATGAATAAATAAAATATACACCCTGAGCGATCCAAAAACCTCGCGACGCGTGTAATAATCACCGCCTGAGATAAATAGATTAGAACAAAGGAAACAAACAAGCCCGCAACCCTAACCCAAACGAACAAAACACCTCCACGCGTGCCTTAATCAGTACCTGAGATGAATAGATTACAGCAAAGGAAACTCACAAGACAAGAATCCGACTGTAACCCAAACGCACGCCTCCTCTGCAATGCGAGGACTGGTTCACTCCTCGCCTACCGAGCCATCCGGGCATGCCGCGGGGAGAGGGACATCGGGGAGAGGGACATCGGGGAGAGGGACATCGGGAACAGGGACATCTGGGAGAGGGACATCCGGGAGAGGGCCATCGGGGAGACCGTCGCCACCTTCCGATTCGCCGAGTAGCTGCTGCTTCACATTGACATCCGAGGTGTTTCTGGCTGCCTCATCTTCTCGCGGAGTTGGCGCCGCTGGGCGAGGTTTTTGCGGCGTCACAAGCCCTAAAAACTCCGGCCCACTGAGGGTATGAGTCTCTGGAGGTTGTGGTCGTGGGGGAGGCTCCGGGGTTTGTGGCAGTGGGGCAGGCGCCGGAGGTTGTGGCCGTGGGGTATGCTCGCGCATCTCCTGGCCTTGCTCAGGTATCACGGTTGGCTCATCGTCTACCATGGTATCTACATCGTCAGCCGATGTATTTACCATCTCTCCCTGGCCAATCGTCCAAGGTTCTTTGCCATTATCCTCATCCTCCTCCTCATCCTCATCCACCACCTCCTCCTCCCTCTCATCTTCCTCCGCTTCATCTTCCCATTCTTCACCGTCCCTTTCCATATCCACATCGCCATCGATGTCAACGCCGTCCAGTGCGTCCACATCATCCTCCATGCACATATCCACATCAAGTTCTGAGCCATAGTCGCCGTCCGACTCGGTAGAGTC
>Ga0307512_10000712_pt1 | contig 49453 bp, 53 predicted proteins | sample 14_EM_MG_FD_200267 | JGI IMG/M metagenome (GOLD analysis project Ga0307512, IMG submission 200267) | Populus trichocarpa ectomycorrhiza microbial communities from riparian zone in the Pacific Northwest, United States - 14_EM | ecosystem: Host-associated > Plants > Roots > Unclassified | place...
TCTTCTCTTTTGATTGGATTTCGGCCCGGTATAATGGCGTCGGCACGGGTTTTTACCACCTACCAATGGAGGTGGAGTTTCCCCGTGCGCCGAATCCGCCGAAAGGTCGCCATTGAGCGTACCGGTCGGTTGTGGGACTTATGGGTTCGTACGATTGCGTACGTAGGATGATTGTTTCATTCCTTGTTTCCTTTCCTTCGTTTCTCTTATATACTGGCATTGGCAGCCCAGGAGGTCTGCGCCAAGAGAGGGGGATAATGTAACGGCGACACGTGACCCGAGGCCGGGTAAGCGCCATTGTATATAGATCGCCCGGTACGACACTTAGATCAGTATCGAATATCTTACCACTATACTTTCCATCTATACTCACTCGCTCTCGTGTGCAACCGTATACCATCTCACACGTCTGCGGCTAGACGTAGGCGTACGCGTCCTTACAGATATGAAAGTTGAAGTTATGGTCTGATTAATGAACAAGATGATACGTGTCCCCCGGGATGCGCGAGCACTTCCGAAAGGGGCAAGGAAATACGACGCATAGATATCCACCGGGCGATGCCACTAAGTCCCACGGATAAGTAGCTATCATTGAGTGATTGAATCATAGTCTGGAGGGGGTTCCGAGAGACTATCAAGAGATCACATTGTTCCGACAATGAGAAGAACAACTGGCTTGAGACACGAAAAGATGGATACCTACCAGCGGAGAAATATCCTTATTTATTATTCCGTTTTGATGATATCTATACCTATGATATTTATACATAAAATCCATTCGCTTTGTGTAGCGGCTGCAACGCACCCTCGATAAAGAAATGTTCTACGAATGACTATCACCTTCGATAGCGTCAACAACATTATAGTTTACGCCTTCTAGAAGGTTATAGCATACGCCAGGAAATCTCAGCAAATCTTTCTAGCTCAGTGTGTATGGTGGCTAGCGTCCGTTGTTGGCCGTGAGGCAGGAGTAATTACGCACATTGATAATATGAAAATACGTGCGGAGAAGTCTGACCAGATCACCCGGACCTTTGATCCTGCTACACCTAAGGAAGATTACGATTCCAAGCGTCAAGAGGAGCCAGTTGTTGAAGACGGGATTGGACAAGTCCTTCCAGATAGGATTGGCCAAGTTTCGTCTATCCGAGAAGTGTTATCTACACCCCGAGATCTTACCGAAGATCAGTGGAGTGGAGATATCCTCGGAAGGGCTGAGCACTTGCTAGAGGAGTCAACCAGGGATTGAAATCAGTGGCAATAGAATCGGGTTGACCCATTGCCTCTAACTAAGAGTCCACTTGAAAAGAATCGGAAGGAGAAGAAGCAGATCGCCGGAGGATTACACCAGAAGCGAATACGAGAAATACGAACTATGGATATCCAGGACCTTAGTAAGGAATAGGATCCACGGCTGTACGCACTTCTAAGTACTGAACAGATTATCATATTTAGGTGTGGTTACCCCCGTAACAGTATAATAAATAACCATACCGCTCCTGGGTCATTCTATACGTGCAAGAAGAAGAGCTCAAAGCCTAACAAGGGTTGAAGAAGCAAGGAGCAGTCATGCTTGAGTCTCGAACATACGGAGTGGTTTTGTTCTCGACTAAACAACCAAATCTCACGGTTATGTTACCATTTGGAATACCCGTAACAACTAGGGAATATCTGAATAGGAAACATCATACTCCTGAATATTATAGAGGACCTAATATTCTGGAAAGAATATTGCTCGTGGGCCGACGAGTGGGAATGTGACTGCAAAGGAAACAATAACACCCAGTGGTGTCATTGCAACGATGATAAATCATCGGCAAAATGCAGCCAGTGGTAGATCTTAACTGTCCCCCAATGGAGCGACTCTATGTGATATTGATCACTTTTGCGCTGTCAATCGTAGTCATTCAATTTCGAAACCTTATTGAGCAATCTATGCTCATGCGATATTACCGGTTTTAGGAAGAAAATTGTCTATCCCTACGTCACGAATGGATGATTCATTTCGAAGAATCTAATCAAGTCGCGTATGCGAAAATCGACAAATCTACCCATTGCGATTGGAGGATGTATAATGATAGAAACGATAGCGGTTATACTGACGGTTATAACCAAGGGCTCTTGGAAGGGCATGATAATAGCTAGGACAAAGCCAAAGAATATTACCAGAAGATATTCCAATGAGAGCTTCATGAAGCCAAGCAACAATGGAAGGAAGAAGGAGCGAATAATGAGCATTCTGAGGATTTAGCAGAAGAATACAAGGAACCAGAAGACGCTGACTAGTGGTCATCCTATGGTCAAAAAAGAGACTCCAAGCAAACTGAGTGTCGGGAATGGTGTGAGGAGTAGCCCAATGATGAGCATAGGGATGCCATTGAGCGTAATCAGTAGCCCGATAAGAAATCGAGCCAGTGGTGTTCCAAATGCAGATTACGAGATAATTGCTTTAGACGTCTAGAATGGCACTTCCTAGAAGTTATAGAACGTACATTAGTTGACGTTAAAGACCATGGTGCGAAGCAGTTCTAATGCTACCAACACCAATTCCACTGGGGCTGCTTAATTTATATCTTCAATATTACTTCGTCTATATTACCTTAGCATATTACTTCGGTAATTAATATCTTCAATATTACTTCGTCGATATTACCTTTGCATATTACTTTGGTAATTTTATCTTCGATATTACTTTGTCAATATTAGCTGCTCATATTACTTCGGTAATTCATATCTTGGACATTACTTCGTCAATGTTACCTTGGTGTATTATGTCGGTAATTTATAGCTTCGATATTACTTCATAGATATTACCTTCGCCAATTACTACGATAATTTATATCTTCGATATTCCTTCTTCGATATTACCCTCCCATATTAGTTCTGTAATTAATATCGTTGATATAATATCTGATCATATCACCTTACGACATGAGAAACGAAGACGTGTATGATGTCTGCAAGTACTGTCACTTCGGTTCGAATCACTCTACAACATGAGAAAGGAAGACATGTATGATGTCTTCAGGTATTCTGACTTCGGTTCGAATTACCTAGCGACATAAGAATAAGGAACTTCATTCCGCTTTGAATCATTTTTATGGTTATTATGATAAAAAAGATCAATATTTTATTATGGCAACCGGAGATTGGTCATAATAAGAATGGGGTAAAAACCATGAGAACATTGAAAAACTAATTACTCGAATATTTCGATGATGAAATCACATTGCAAAGATTTTATTCCTGTACAAGGACAACGGAAATTAATTACGATACAGATTTTGGTATGTAAGATTAATGGGTTCGATGGATATTCTTAGTAGGATAACAGGATTCGAATCAACCAGAATTCCATCTCTACGTCCCATAGTCAAGCAAGGCAAGTGTTGTGAATATTCCTACGAAAGACATTTCGGTTTACGGATCGACTCATTAATCCTTATGTAACAACTGATATGTACCTTTGAGGATAGAAGAATGGTGACTTGAACCTACGGGTGATAAAAGTTCGTGTATAAGAAAAAGAAGTGAATGAGCAACATGTAGCAATGGGTACTCTCATCGACATTCGAACTACCTTCGACAAAGAGAAACGGGGATGTGAATGACATCTTCAGGGATTCTCATCGACATTCGAACTACCTTCGACAAAGAGAAAAGAGGATGTGTATGATGTTGTCTGGTATTCTCATCGAGATTCGAATTTCCTTCGGCAAGGAGAAACGAGGATATATATGACATCTTCCGGGATTCTCATCGATATTCAAATTACCTTCGACAATGAGAAACAACGATGTGTACGACATCTTCTGGTATTCTCAACGATATTCGAAAATTCCTTCGGCAAAGAGAAACGAGGATGTGTAAGACATCTTAAGGTATTCCCATCGATCTTCGCAATACCTTCGGCAAAGAGAAACGAGGATGTGTATGACATCTTCAGGTACTCTCATCGATATTCGAATTACCTGCAAAGAAAGAGAAACCATGATGCGTTATGGTATTATCAGGTATTCCCAAAACGACATTCGAATTACCTTCGATAAAATGAAATGATGATGCGTTCAGTATCGTCTGGTATCCTTATACTCACGATTACGCTATAATGGTTAAGCTTCCACTATTCAACCTTGAAAAACATAATTACAGCCATAACTAGGAACGGTTTAATTATATTGTATTGTCAAAATGAAGCTTCGTGATACCTTTTCCATTATATACGAGAACTACAGCTGTGAATAGTTATACCAATTCAATAGACATGAACATATACTATGTATGGTTCAGGTACTCTCGTATACGGAGACTGAGGATACCTTTATTTCATATAACATAGTCCAGCAAGTGATAAGTGATAAATGAATGCAGGATTACGCTTGATACTTTGAGACTATGTCAATAGGCTCGAGTATGGCACAATTTCACGCATTAATTATTATGAGTGACATTATTGGTCGAAACTTCAGGAAACATAACTGAATATTATCAGCCGCGTTCTAAATTTTCAGACCTGACCCTCTTGTGGGTGATACTGTCACCGCGAAGGTCTTCAATCGTTAGAAATGTTTTTTGTATATTTGGAGATATTTCCGAAAGCATTTTAATTGTAGTTTATATGTATCAGTCAGAGTAGAATATGTCGATCGGCTTGCTGTTCGCATAGTGGAAGTACCGGAGTAAATGGACCATATGAAAGTTGTTAAAGTCAAGACAAAATCCATGCACGAGTATGGTATTCAGATAATCCATTGGAGTAGATGGACGATTGAATATATGTATCAATTAATGTACGATACATCGACCGGCTTGCTGCGCACATAAAGGGAATGATTGGAGCAAATGTTCATGACTTTATAAGTACCACTGGAATAGATGGATTTGTGATACAATATTTTTCCGATCACACCTTCGTGTGGAAAAATTCTTGCTGAAGTTTTCCGCAAAGATGGCAGAGAGCGTAGATCCTCCGCCCTCGAGATGGTAGAGATGTACGGGTTTAGAAGTATATGAGAAGGATAAATAATTATTATAGAATGGTTATAGAATAGTCGTTCTATTTAGAAAGGATTTTTATTTTTTGTGTCAACGGACGCTAAACGTTATACCTAAGTTATATGGATTATGTTAAGAAAAGAGAAGCATACTTGGGATATGCAGGAAAATGTTCACTTCTTACGACCGAGCATCGTTGAGGACACCGATCTTAGAGAAGAGGGTGATGTCAGGGGTTCCGCTCTGATAGTGACAATGACATGTGTCGGTTGGTCAGTAGTATGCCTGTTAGTGGGGGTTCATACTAGCCACGTCTCGATTGAATAAGCAAGAGGCTTAGGGGAATCATTGAAAGCGTAGGTCTGCGGTAGCTGATTTGATGATTCAGCAACACGCCATATCAAAAGGAAAGAGGTCATGCCAAGTGTGTTGTTTTCAACCAGATTCATCTACAGATACTATGCGGGAGGCGGTCGTGCCAGTATGTGGGCTCTCTGTAAATCAGGGCACGTCCTGGTTATGGACACCTAAGCACCTAGGACTGAGTGAATATGGCATTGGCACTGGGCCAAAAGCGGACATTGATGATTTATTTGATTGAGATTGTTGTGCAATGTTAATCTATGGAGATTACGTGCATAAGTTCCTCGTTGGCATAGCAAGGGATATCCCATCTTCATAGGACTATGAGTTGATAAATCCGGGATGATGTAATAATGCAAATGACGTGTTGGCATTGTCAAGACATTCCAACTACCGAAAAGATACGATACGTTAGCAAGATGCTAAAGTTGAAGTTATGGTCTGATTAATGAACAAGATGATACGTGACCGCCAGGACGCGCAAGCACTTCCGAACAGCGCAAACAAATAGGATGCAAGGATATCTACCGGGCGATGCCACTAAGTCCCACGGATAAGTAGCTATCATTGAGGGATTTAATCATCGTCTGGAGGGGGTATCGAGAGACTATAAAGAGATCACATTGTTCCGACAATGAGAGGAACAACCGGCTTGAGATACGAAAAGACGAATACCTACTAGTGGAGAAATATCCTGACTTATTATTGCATTTTTATGATACCTATACCTATTATATTTATACCTAGAATCGATTAGCTTTGTGTAGCGGCTGCCCCGCACCGTCGATGAAGAATCGTTCTACGAATGACTATTACCTTCGATAGCGACAACGACATTATAGTTTACGCCCTCGAGAAGGTTATAGCGTACGCCAGCAATACTCAGCAAATCTTCGTGGCTCAGTATGTACTGTGGCTAGTGTCTGTTGTTGGCCTTGTGTCAGAATTGATTATGCACATTGATAATTTGAAAATAAGTGCGGAGAAGTCTGACCAAAACACCCGGACCTTTGATCCTTGTACACATAAGGATGATTACGATTCCAAGCGTCAAGAGGAGCCAGTTGTTGAACATGGGATTGGACAAGTTCATCCAGATGGGATTGGCCAGGTTTCGTCTATCCGAGACGTATCATCTACGCCCCGAGATCTTGCCAAAGATCAGCGAAGTGGAGATATCCTGGAAAGGGATGAGCACTTTCTAGAGGAGTCAACAAGGGATCGAAATCACTGGCAGTGGAATCGGGTTGACCCTTTGCCTCTAACTAGGAGTCAATTTGAAAGAATCGGAAGGAGAAGAAGAAGATCGCTGGAGGATTAACCGAGACGCGATTACGAGGAATACAAACTAAGGTCAGCGAGGATCTTAGTAAGGAATAGGATCTACGGCCGTACGCACCTCCAAGTACTGAACAGAGTATCTTAGTAAGGTGTTGTTACCCCTGTAACCACTGGCAAGGCGGGTCAACAGAAGGGCGCGGGATCTCCTCGCAAACGGCATCGTAATTGACATCCACGGGGTGCCGGGACACTCCACCATCCCCGGTAATGAACAGGCAGACCGTCGGGCCAACTTAGCCCGAGATGCAAGCAGAAGAATAGTGATAGAGCGGCCGTAAACCTCTTCCTCGAATAGAGCTAGACGTATCTCCAAGGGAAGGTCAGCAGCCAAGGCAAAGTGGGAGGCCGACAAATGCAGCAAGCACTTCTGCTCCAGACTCAAGGGCAAGACAGGGACCAAGAGACCTGTCCCGATGACAAGCGTGAAGTCACTGGCTACTAGGTTATACCAACTGAAGTGCTGGCATGCACCCACTGGAGTCTACCTAAAACGGTTCGGCCACCAAGAGGACGATAGATGCTGGAGGTGTGCAGGGACAGCGGCCCAGACGCGGGTGCACCATTTCCGCCATTGCAGCTGGTGGAGGGTCCAGCAGGAGGCACTCCGGAAAGTGGTGGGGAAGGTGACAGGCTGGAAAGCTGGCAGATGCTGACACGTGCAGGTTCCTAAGCTGTTTTCCAAGGAAGCATGCGATCAAGCGGTGGTGCACATCCTGGCGGCTACTGAAGTCGGGAAGTTCCCACCCAAATGAATCGAGACGGCACGGAGAGGGCGCAGAGGATGACTCAGGTGCGGGGAGCATGCGGGGAGCGGCAGCACGGGGCATATATCTTCTCTTTTCTTTTCTTTTCGTTTGTTTCTCTGGTTTTGGTCTATCTTTTAGCTTTCATTTGTCAGCGGGGATGAAGGGTAGCGGGGGGGGAGCTCCGCCATGTAGCCGGCTCGCCCGGAGGCGGAGGGGGTATTAGGTCCTGTCATACTCTAGTCAGAGTGCATACAGTATGAATAAACAACAACAACAACAACGGATATGGGAGTATGTTCATATACGGGCCTTCGGCCCTCGAAAGATCAGAAAAGTCAATCAACAAGTCAATCAACAAGTCATTCTACTATAAAAAGTAACACATTCTGTTGTATGTATGGATAGATCTGACACGAACTGTTGAGAGCAAAAGAGAAAGAACGAAGAAGCCCAAATGTCTATCGATCCAAAGAGAGGGAAAACTATAGACTTATATACGAAAGAGAGAGAAGGCAAACTCCATGCCGACTGCCAAAGCCGGAGCCCAAAGCCGAGTACCAGTGCCGAGCCTTCCTCCTCAGCATGCGGGCAGGCGAGGCAGATGGAGGCAGGCGAGGCAGGTGGGGGCAGACGAGGTTAGTGGGTGCAGGCGAGGCAGATGGGGGCGGCAAGCCACTGGCCTCATGCCCGAGTCTACCAGCATCGAAGACTAAGAAAGCCACCAGGCCAAATCCCTAGTCAACACGAACTGACAGCTAGCGGGGCTGAGGCACGCTTCTCTCATATATAACTTGCGTCTTTCTCCTCCTCTCTGCTCTCTGTATCCAAGTCTATGCATACTGTTCTCCCCATATCACAACACAATCACCAAAGAGAATGAAACATGCTGATTGTCTGTTTATCGTACAAAGAGAGAATAAGATAGACATAGATAAGAAACGAAACCATAAACGAAATCATACCGAGAACGAAGCACCAAGAGCGAAGCGCTACTCAGGCTAGAAGCTCGTGGGGAGATAGGCACTGCACTCAGCCGGAGGCTAGCGGTGAGATAGGCCTAGAGGTACTGAGGCTCGCTGGGATATAGGAACTGTACTAATCCCATAATCGAGTGGCCACCTTAGTCCCGACGCCCAGAACTTGTGCCCGCCTTAGTTCCCGGGTTAGCATCGATGGCCTCCGGGCAAAATCCTTAGCTAACAGGAAGACCCCCGGCACCTACAGTCCCGCAGTCTAAAAATCTCCTGAACGGAAAACCATAATCCGGGACAGGGCAAAGTCTTGCTCGGACGGGACGGACCTTGCGAACCCTGGCCCGCTACCATGGATGCCCTGTATAACCACGCTGTAGTTTCGCAGCGCCTGATGTCCCGCCAAAGGACCAAGCTTGACAGGTCTAGATGCGGGTGGGGCCGTGCATGGTCTCCACAGCGGGAGTGGAGTATGGAAGCTCAGCGTTCTCGAGCTAGAAGATCTTCCCCAGAAGCCATCAAGGGACAAAAAGCGATGCAGGGTACTAGTGGGGGCGATTCATCGGGGATTCGTACATCCCACATAATGGTGGGACTGGGTCTTCTGTTTCTTTGGCGCCGGAGGGATACAGTAGATGAACACTTCTCGGACGACGTTTGCGCGGCTGGCTGAGGATGCAGCGTGGAGAGCAAGATGGCGGGTTTGGTTGTCTGCGTGGAAGAATGTGTCGGAGATGTTGTTCGCTTAGATAGTGATGGGCGCACTGTACGGGAATGGAAGAAGGTTGAGAGTAGGATATCCGGGTTTCGTCGGCTTCGGTGGTCTCGTCGTGCAGAAAGGTTAAATTTGGTGATCGTTGGAGTGGGATGATTAGGTTGGTATGAAGCTGTGGGGTGACACGTGCTCCGGTACTGTACGTGGATGCTTTGAGTGACGGTGGGGAATAATAGGGTTGCGACCATGGTTGCGGTGTGTGGTATGTGGAAGGTGAGACGCAGAGTGCTTCGAAGTCGGCACGTGCCCAAACGCTGTCCGGAAGTTCCCAAAGTCAAATGCAACGCCAAGTGTGCTTCACTCTTCGATTGTCTTCTGTATCCCCTTACAAGCGCTTTAGACTTTTACCCCCAAGTGCGTTTTCCGGTACTTGCCGACTTCTTGTACTTATCAGCACAAATTTGTTTAGTATGTAGCTCCGGGCAATTCCGAGATCCTAAACCGTCAGCTTTGGAGTCGGCTAATCATCGATTGTGTCCGGCAGAAGCCGCTTAACTCGCGCAGGGGCGTTATTACCAAGCAAACGAGTGCTCAAGAAGATTACACCAGCTTCCTACACTCTAAACCTTAAACGGCCTCTCCCAACCAACGCTTATTTTAACAACATCAATCACCCTCTGGTACAGTATCCACATCCACATCCCCTACTTCATTTGACAATAACACGACTCTCCTCTTCGCTTCTCACCCTTTCGACCAAAACATATCCTCTAACTTTTTCACCAACTCCCTGCCTCCCTCTAGTTCAAGTGCCCTAGCTCAAATCGCCTCCACACTCAACCGCATCTGTGCATCCACCGTCTCTCTCGTCCCACTCACCACGTTCCAGATCGCCATTCCCAATACCACCGCTCCAAACACCGCATATGTTATGCACAACATCACCAGCATTCACAACGACACCTTCAGAACTCTCGCCACTGGGCTAGTACTAGTATCTCTTCACCACTGCTTCGTCGTAGGCTGCGGCTCCATGGTGCCCGTAGTTAAAGCCAAAACGACCGTTGCAAATGAATTACCCATTCTGAGCTCCATTTCCTCTGCTGTAGTCGCGGTCGCTGCATTCATCCATTCGTAATCCATTATGCCAAAATAGTCTTTGTTTCACCACCGAAACACTTTAAAGATGTTTTGCCAAGGGTGCTATTCGTTAGCGAGAAATCGGCTTTGTGATTGTAACGTTGACCTGCGCGTATCTGCGCGTATATCGCATCGTAGACGAGCATCTCGCCCATAACAATTGCAACGTACGCTCGGAGCATCGTCGTTAGGATCTCTGGGTCCTTTGCCAGCTCGCTAGAGACACTAGTCTTATGTATGCCAGCGGCAGAGCGACAAGAGTTCAGTGGGATATTACAATCATCGTAATTAATCGAGTAGCGACCATAAGTCGCATTCTGTATATCCCGCGCAAAGTCAGGAAATGTAGAATTAACGCTGTAGTTGAACGAAGTGACTGCGCTTGAAGCGTTATTGAGATTGCACTCTTTCTTTTTGAGCTTGCAGGTAGATTTGATTGCAGCGGTTGTAGCGATAAAGTCCATCCTGATATCTGTCGAGACAGGTACTAATAGTGCGTACTCATGATCATACACGACTATCTGGTTTAGTGACAAGGTATTGAAGGCTGTTGCGAATGCTTCGGTACGTGTATTAGGGAAAAGGTCACCGCCGACTCCCCTGACGAACAGACATACGTGGGGTACCAAGGAATCGTTGCTGGTCTTCTCATTAGCAGTGCAATTCTTAGATACGCCCCGGCTGTAGGTACGTGAGGTAGTCGTAGTGCTCGTAGTCATTTGGATGGTGGAGGAGTCAGTGGGAGCCAGGTATCTGCATCTGTAATGGTCCAGCCCAGGAAAATGGATACGCCTAGAACACAGCCGGCTGTCTTCAAAGAGGATCGCGATGTTGTACGGTGCTTTTAAAGAATGCAGTAGTCGACGATTTTCCAGAGCGAAGCGACGCTTCCAAAACACAGAGCTTGGGTGGATAGTGTCAGTTGCAGTGGCGTGCGAAGCTTACGGAAGTCCTGCTTCGAGCTCGCAGTGTACCATTTGATTGCGAACACATGTGAGAAGAGATTCATCATGAACCCCGAAATCAAGAACACAATGTCGCACACCAAGAAGAGATAGTGGGCAAGTAAGACGTGCTATAGTGGACGTAGTATGCATCTCTGGGAGCGGTCGATTCCCAAGGCAAGATGTGTGCTGATGATGATGTGGGTTGTACAAGGTTTTTGAAGACGAGGCCGAGGAGGATAAGCACACCAAAGGTTATAGGGAGGGTTACGATTGAACCGCAGAACAAGAGCTACCCGGGGATCCGGGGCTGTGTTGTGGGTGTCTTAGGTGTGACAGGGTCGGATCGATTCAGCACTGAGTATTAAGGCGTCGAGTCTAACTTTATGAATCAGCTTTTCGCAAGTGCAAACCAGAACAAGTTTTCGGAAACTGAACTGCACTCTAAGACAAACTGCTAGAGTTGTAAATCCACACCAAGTCTTAACAGGAATATTGTGCTTCTACGAAGGTTCTCCGAATGTAATGAGAAGGACGATACCACATTCTGAAACATTTCTGCACACTTGTCATGTAGTAGGTATCATCGTTTACGGAATTAGCACATGTTCTCCGTGTCGATCACTCGTTGCGGTTTACATATTCGCATTGAAAAGAAGAGTAACTTCCGATTGCACGGGTATGCCCGTCTGCCAATAGGAATATTCCTCACCTAATTATCGCCTCTGCTAGGGTATCCCATTCCTTCGCTCATCACTGGTCCGTGCTTCCAGTACAACCGTCCACCTACCCACTACGCCAGGTCATAGGTTGTCACTGCCTAAAATCAGCTTAGACGTTTTGCTGTGTGATGCGACTTCCCCACGCTGTACCTGAGTCGCTCATGTCCATTCTGCACTAAATGTGCTCGTCGCTGGCGGTGTACTCTTATCCGCTTCAGTGAAATTCGGTAGCTCGTTCCTTCATCGAATCGTTGTTGAGATAGATCTCCGTGAGGCTTTTTATGAACCTCGTTAGCATGTGTGCTCGAAACATTGGTTAGGTGACTCCCGAGGATTGCCCCTTCGTTTTACATTCGCGAACAAAAACACCTCATCCATACAGTCCAGACGCCTTATTAGGGGCGTGGGCACATCCAGCGCCCACATCTAACAAGCTGCTAGCGGGGCACCTTGAAAATCCCGGAATTTTTTTCAAAGTGCAAATTGCTCAACAACCACACAATGGAGAGAATATCAGAGACAGCAGTACAATAGACAACTTCAAGGCCTACATGTCAATCCAAAAATCAAGTCAAACAGTCCAATTTTGCTCAAGATGAAAATGTGAGTGAGAGCCCATGAAGCCAGCAGATTTTTGCCCACCTTCTAACCCCCCCTGTTTCATCACCAATTGTAAATGGAATTCACTAGTAATACTATCAGAGCATATATGGTATGTTAGCTATCAATTAATACCAGTCTTGGCAGATTTGGGGGGGTGGCTATTGAGACAGGTACTATGACTTAGTTGTGGAAGTAGGAAGCCCTCTATCATATGATAACTTAGGTAATATTTGCCCAAGTGACATTTCATTGTCCCTAGACACTGCCAAGCAGCACTCAAGTAGTCTTGTAGCATGCTAAAGAGACTCAGGTAGCAGGGGCAATAAAATCCAACCACAAGTGGTGGAGAAATCATATGGGTAGGTAGCCCTATCAGCAAGAGTGCTAATCGCCTATAGACTGCGCTGCGCGCACATCTGTACTCACGTACCTCTTATCAAACCTCCTGTGGACTCTGCGCAGCGTGATGCCTATAGCCATCAATAGTCGCCCTACAGACATCTGCAAAGAGGCAGCAAACTGTCTTAGCGAAACAGATACAGCTCAATATGTCGACAACAACAATACGAATTGAAAAACGGACGGCGGCCATCGATTCTGGACATCGAATAGCCCCTGGAGCGAGCGTCCCAGCACTAGCGAGACTGCACGAGGAGGGCGTGCACAGTAATGCATGTTACTGAGTGGGTTTGCGTATATGCTTGGCAGAAAACGTGACTGATGCGACACGTCAGCCAACAAGCAAGCGACCATGAGGACAAGGAGCCTTGCCTCACAGAAGTGATTACCAAATATCGCAGTGAGGAGGAAGAGTGGCCTGTACGCGGGAGACGCTGGAGATGGGAGGAGCGACCCGCCGATCGATGTGGCGATGGAGATGTTGCCAGCTACGACATCAATGGCGGCGGAAACTGCAGGTGCAACCATATTTGAGTCGATGGGGAGAAACGAGAAAGGAATACAGGCGAGGACAACCGAGGCTGCGGCGGCCCCCAGCGACTGGAGGAGCCACACTGACAGGACGATAAGTCAGCAGGCAGAGGAACTAACGCAGCTGCACCAAACAGTTGGACATCTTGCAAACCTGGCAGATCCCCAGGCAGCCCGCGAGGAGGCACAGTGGCTGGGACTGATGACATGGATGTAAGAGAGAGAGCAGATGTGGGACGCCTGCCATGATGATGAGAAACTGTGGGGGGCGGGCATCACGAACATCATTGCAATGACCATGAAAGCGTTAGGACAAGGCCAGGAGTGGAGAGAGGGAGAAAACCAAATGACTGCGAGGACGGACTGTGGGGGGCTAGAGGCCTCCCAACATGCAGACGCAACGCGAGAAGAGGGACCAGAGAAGCGCCAGGAGTGGCAGCAGTCACCGAAGCCCAAACTACAGCTCAAACAGCAGCCTAAACCATAGCCTACACGCAACACAAAGTCAGCACCGACACCTACGCGATGGTGGGAGGCCGTCCCGCCCCCAGCCGAGATTCAGAGACCACCGATTGACCTGGGCCAAGGGCCAGGCCCCGCACTGATTGCTGGATCGAGCATGGCGGAGAGACGCCAGATATCAGGACGAGCCGACAGTGTACCACCGTCCAATAAAATGGAGCACGAAATGGCATCAGAAATCAACAGTGTGCTCTTCCACCCGAACGCACCTGCCCACATCACCATCATAAATACCAAAGGGAATGCCGAGGGTGCGATCACAGCAATCACGCGCCTGAATTGAACAGCAGAGATGGCTCTGCAGAACCACAACATCAACATCACAGCAGTGAGGGCAGACCACAAAGGAGGTGTGGACATCGAAGAGAATCAGTCCTGGAAACAGCTAAAGATCTGCACAGTCCCTCTCATACAGTACATGGGGAAAGGCATGGAATGCCCACAGAAGATGCTAGAAGAATTCCAAGCGGAGAACAATGGTATAGTGATCCCCACCCAAGTAAGGTGGTTGGCGAACCCCCGTGCCATCAGGGAGAGGAGGCAAAACCAGAAAGTTGCCGCCTCATAGGTAGTTTTCATCGTAAAGGGGAGCAAGATGGCACAGAACCCAGTCAAGACAGGCATCAAGGTGGCGGGGGTGTGGACCGAGTCGAAACGTACACAAATGAGGGACCTGACAGCAGGGGCTACATCTGCTGTGGGTGGGGCCACATCGAAAACAAGTGCGGCAGCAAGCCCAAATGTGGCTACTGCTCAGGCCATCACCGGACAAGCAACCACAAGTGCAATGTAGTGGGATGCACTGCAAAGCAGGGATCACGCTGTGGCCACACGCTGGAGAAGTTACTTAATTGCAACAGAAATCATATCACATTGAGCAGGAGGTGCATGAAAGAGAAGGAGGCCACCGAAGCGGCGGGGCACAGCAGAACAATTGGGCTGGCAGGAGGAGCGTCCACGAGGACAGCTCGGGACATGGCAACGGTCTCGAACAGAGTGGTGATTGGCCCTAGGCCCCAGGGTGTGCCTATAAGAGGGGGAGGTGAAGAAGAGATGGCGGATGTGGACGAAGATAAGGAGGCACCACTGGATGGATAAGATGTCATGATGTCCGAGACTGAGACTGCGCCCAGGACCGCAACTGATACTGAGACTGTGAATGAAATGGGAGCCCTGGCTACCATTGATGAGAGTTATACAGTACAACTGTGCAAGGTCATACGAATGGACCACTGCGGGGCTGGAGACAGGAGTCAAACTCAGGGCGGATGTAGTGTGCTTGCACGAGCCACTGAGAGAAACAGCAGAGATGTGGATCAGCCATTCGGAATCCGAAATAAGAAAAAGCAATACAATTTGCACGGCGATACGGACGGGGAGTGGCCTAGTGGTTGTCAAAAGTGTTAGCAACGGTTCCAACCCGCTAGAACGGTTCCGGGTTAGGGTTGGGACCGGAACCGAACCGTTGCAACTGTTGTTACGACACGAAAACCCGGACCATTGCAATTGGGCCAGTTTTACCACCAAAAACCTGGCATTTCAACCTCACAACTTTGGCTCCAATTAAGTATTTGAGTTCAGATCCTATTGTAACATGATCAGTACATGGATTGTGCAATTTTACGAGCTCCTTCACCTCCCACCGTCAGATATCCGATCTGACCAATATGCGTGGGGTCACGATTGAAATCCCGCGAATTTCGGTTGGAATTGGCCCATTTTTCACAGCCACTTAACGAATATCAGTCAGATCGCAAATCTGGAAGCCGGAGGTGAAACAGCTCATGAGTCTGCATAATCTTCATACTCATCATGTTGCAGTACGATCAGAAGTCGCATACTTAATCTGAGCCAAAGGTGTAGGAGACCTAAATTTGGAACCGCGGTTTAGTGCCAACCCTGACAAATGCCTGCGGTTCTATGTCCAGGCCGGGTAACAACCTGCCAAGACAAAAGTGGTTCGGGTTTTTGGCCAGTTCTGGAACCGAACTGAACCGAGTCACAGGTCAAAACCCGGACCGCTTTCTAATTACCCGGACCCGTTGCTAACACTAGTAGTTGATGAGTGGAATGATTTGAGCAGAGGGGCCAATGACAATGATATCACTACTGACGTCATGAGAAGAAGTGAAATAATAACGAGGATAGTCAATGTCTACGATCAGAAAGCCGCGCACTCATGATATAGAGTGAAACTGGCAGGATAGTTGAACTGGCACGGAGTCATTCAGCAGAGCGGCACTGTGCTCACTGGAGACATCAACGCTGAAGGCAAACAATGGGACCCAAGATGCCAAGTGCAGCGGAATGCTGCTCTCTGGGAAGACATGATTGATGGGCACGAACCGGAGATTGGACATGATGGTTTGTCCACCCACCATTGGACAAGACGGGACCAGGAAGGCGAATAGGTAATCGACCGGACGTTGGCAAATCGATGAATGATAATCTGGTCCATACTGGCCGATGACCACACCACTGCATCCGGCCATGAGGTGATGGTATGGGAGGTGGGAGTAGACAGGCAAGAGGAGGTGGATTGTGAGAGGGTAGTTAGGTGGAATTTAGCTGCGATGACGGGGAAGGAGACAGAGTCAGTGGAGAAGCTATGGATGGATCTAGCGAAGAAAAGAGCGCAACTCGACACACAGTGCAGAGAAGACAACGTGGAGCAGGAGGCCGCATGGTGTCAGGAAGCAATGAGCAGCGGTCTCAACACCACGGCAAAGATGATCAGGATTTGTGCAAGGTCACAGAGGCGGTGGAACACCGAAATCAAAAAAAGAAGAAAGTTGGTCGGGAGAGAGAGAAGAAGAAGATGGAACTGGGAGGAAGATGCCCGGGCAAAGGCAGAGCTCCAGCGTTTGATCCGGCAGCCCAAGAGTAAAATGTGGAGCGATTACTTGCAAAGCCTTAGGGGAGCAGAGGGGTGGAGAGTTGCACGCTACATGAACCCTCGAGCGGGCATGAACATTGAGGCCATGACAGACAGAGAAGGCAAGCAAGCAATCACATCATGGGAGGAAGAGAAGGAGCTGAGGCATGAATCCAATCCACAGAACAATGGCGACCAGTACTATGTGCTACCACTAGCGGGAAGGGCACACACAGGCCTCACTGAGTAAGCAGTCGAGCGAGCTTTATATACTCAGTCAGTCAAGAAAGCTTCCGGAGCATACAAGCTGTCTTTTGGCGCTATATGGCCACTGTCATCAGCAACGACGCTAGTTTCCGTAAGAAACACCCGGGTGTTCCGGACGTCTCTGACAGCTCTGACGGAACATCGTACACTCTGACGGAGAATAACACGCTACCTGTCATCGAGGCGACGGGTCGCGTTGCACACATACCTTCTTGACTGTTTGGGGACGTATACGCACCATCAGAACGACACGTGTGTTACACTCTTCGCAGTGGCTGCAGTTATTCTGAAGCCGTTTACACAACGCCTGGCAATGTGTAACGCCTGGCAATGTTTAAGTCTTTCTCCGGCCACCGCTTCTTTGGGAATGCTGCTGGTGCGCCTGGAAATCATAGCTACAACTTATCGTTTAACGATTTTCATAACTTATGCATTCAGTTTGTATTCTCATCTATGTATCTATGTATCAATATAGCTACCTATCTACACCTCCGTTACCCCTGAATCTCCGTACAACTGCCATCGCTCAATAATGATGTACTTGGAGGCCGTGATCGAGCGAGTTGAGATATGCAATTGGAGGCCGAAATCGAGTGAACTTAGAGATGCACTTGGAGGCCAGGATTCAGGGAACTCAGAGATGCACTTGGAGGCCGTGATCGTGCGAACTTGGAGGCCGTAATCGAGCGAGTTTGGAGATACACTTGGAGGCCGTAATCATGCGAGTTTGGAGATACACTTGGAGGCTGTGATTGGGCAAGTTTGGAGATGCACTTGGAGGCCGCGACCGAGCGAGTTTGGAGATGAACTTGGAGGCCGTGACCGAGCAAGTTTGAAGATGTACTTCGAGGCCTTGATCAAGTGAGATTGGATGAGTACTTGGAGGCGGTCGATGGACGGCGCGCCCGGTGCTGGGACACTATTCATCAGTTAGTTAACTCGCAACCGGGGGAATGTGACAATGTACCTTTACCCTTGATCACTCATGGAGAGCTGGTTGATGGCGGTCGATCGTGTAGGGAGGTACGCCGGAAACTGAAGCTACATTCTGGGGTCAACTTGTAATCATGAGAATGAAGCGAAGACAAACAATCTTGGGTGGATGCTGTAATCGGTGTATGCTGTACTCGGTGTCAACTCATGATCATGTCATGGAGAGATAGAGAGGGATGACTTAACTTTGTGTTCTGTGATGATGGTTGAGTTGTAGACGAGAAAGAGAGAGATGGGGGATGAAGATGAGAATGATACGGAGGATACGAGCAGATATGAGAAATCAGGGGTACGACTTGCCTGATTGCGTTGGGAAGACCTCGTATCGGTGTTAGTTCGCGCCGGATCGGGACTTGTACATGCCGTTTCGGGGATGGTCAATTGACTCGCACACGAAATTCTCTAAGTCCCAGTTTCTCAAGATGATTTCCCCCGATCTCTCACTTTCTTGTGCTCAACTCTACCATCACCTAAGAGCACGAATTTGAGTCATCCCTCTCTATCTCTCCATGCCATAATCATGAGTTAACACAGAGTACAGTATACACCAAGTACAGCATCATCCCAAGATCGACAGTCTCCCGCTCCCAGCCAGTTTCTCATCCAATTACAAGTTAACCAATGAATAGAATCTCAACTGCCGTCACGCCTCCCTCCCAATCGACCGCCTCCAAGTACTCCTCCAATCTCTCGCGATCATAGCCTGCAAGTGCATCTCCAAATTCGCTCGGTCACAGCCTCAGAGTGCATCTCCAAACTCGATCGATCCTGGCCTCCAAGTGCATCTTCTGAGTGCACTCGATCTCGGCCTCCAAGTGCATCTATAAACTAGCTCGATCCCGGCCTCCAAGTGCATCTCTGTGTTAATTCGATCTCCGTCTCCAAGTGCATCTTAAACACACTCGATCAAGTACATCTTCAAGGAGCGACGGCAGTTGTACGGAGATACAGGGGTAACGGAGGTGGACAGAGTGACGGGGAGTATATATTCGGCAGACCCCGGAGTAGATAGACATCATCTCATTTCCATCTCCTCTTATCATACAATCAAAATTCACACTCTATCTTTCGCTACTTTTGGTCTCACTTGCTTTGTCCGAGATCCACGCAATTGCGTGGATCCTCATGGCCGGGTAGTATCATATCTTCTCACCTTCCTACACTCCTCAAGCTTGATGTAGAAGGAACGTGAGGAGAGATTTTCGCAGCGTCACCCATTGCATTGCAATCCCGATGCAAGCGTGTACCCAATGAACCCATTCTGACGTATGGTCACAGTTGGCCACAACGCCAGAGTGTTTGTTTAAAATAGGAGTCCGACAGAGCGAGAAGAAACGGTGAAACGGTGATCTGAGGGCGATATGTGATGTGACGCATGGTCTTGACACCGGGCGCGGAGTAATCCGCCACCAGTGTGTCTCAGACGGCTCTGACAAAGCACGTCCACTCTGACGGAGCCATTCCGCCCGGACAGAAATGTTTTTTGCTGATCGTGGACATGGGACGAACATCAGCAACAACCCCAATATCCGTCTGAAACACCAAGGTGTTCCGGACGGCTCTGACGGCTCTGACGGAACCTCGTACGCTCTGAAGGGGAATTACACAATACCCGTCGCCCAGGCGACGGGTCGCGTTGCATACGTACCTCCTTTACTTTGTGGTGACATATACGCATCATCAGAACGACACGTGTGTTACACTCTTCGCATGGGCTGCAGTTATGCTGAAGCCGTTTACACAACACCTGGCGATCGACGACTAGCCTGGGAGCACCTGGGAGCGCCAGCCACATGTCTGGCAGCACCTCGAATCACAGTCACGTATTCAGTTTGTATTCTAATCTATGTATCTATGTATCTATATAGCTACCCATCTACACACTCTATATCTGGACTGCCTGCAGTCTGCCAGATGTATACTCCCCGTCACCCTGTCGACCTCCGTTACCCCTTTGATCGAGCGTGTTTGAGATGCACTTGGAGACAGTGATTGAGTGAACTCAGAGATGCACTTGGAGGCCGAGATTGAGCGAGTTTGGAGATGCACTTGGAGACTGAGATCGAGTGAACTCAGAGATGCACTTGGAGGCCGGGATCAAGCGAGTTTGGAGATGCATTTGGAGGGCATGATTGTGCGAACTTGCAAGCCGTATTCGAGCGAGTCAGGACTTACACTTGGAGGCCGTGATCGAGCGTGTTTGGAGATGCACTTGGGGGCCGTGATCGAGCGAGGTGAGAGATGCACTTGGAGGCCGTGATTGAGCGAGTTTGGCGATGCACTGTGAGGCTGTGATCGAGCGAGTTTGGAGATACACTTGGAGGCCGTGATGGAGCAAGATTGGACAAGTATTTGGAGGCGGCCGATGGACGGTGCGCCGGGACTCAATTCATCAGGTAGTTACCTCGCAACCATGTGAATGTGACAAGGTGACTTTACCTTTGAAGCACTTATGGAGAACTGGCTGGTGGCTGTCGGTCGGTAGGGAGGTACGCCGGAAGCTGAAGCTACATTCAGGGGTCAACTCGAAATTGTGAGAATGATGGGACAACAGACAATCCTAGATGTATGCTGTACTCAGTGTTAACTCATGATCATGGCATGGAGAAATAGAGAGGGATGAATTAACTTTGTGTTCTGCGATGATGGTGGAGTTGTGGACGAGAAAGAGAGAGATGGGGGATGAAGATGAGAACGATATGAAGGATACGAGCGGCTATGAGAAATCAGGGGTACGACTTGCCCGATTGGGTTGGGAAGACCTCGTATCGGTGTTATTACCCACTCGATCGGGACTCGTACCTGGCGTATCGGGGATGGTCAATTGACTCGCACTCAAAATTCTCTTAAGTCCCAGTTTCTCATGATGATTTCCCCCCTCTCCTTTGATCTCTCTCTTGCTTATGCTCAACTCTACCATCACCTAAGAACATGAAGTTAAGTCATCCCTCTCTATCTCTCCATGCCATGATCCTGACTCAACACCGAGTACAGCATACATCAAGTACAGCATCATCCCAAGATCGACAGTCTCCTGCTCCCAGCCAGTTTCCCGCTCCCAGCCAGTTTCCCATCTCTTGGCGGATGTTGTTGTACTCAACTCTCTACCTTCAATTACAAGTTAACCAATGAATAGAGTCTCAGCTGCCTTCGCACCTCCCTCCAAATCGACCGCTTCCAAGTACTCCTCCAATCTTGCTCGATTATAGCCTGCAAGTGCATCTTCAAACTCACTCAATCACGGCCTCCCAGTGCATCTCTGAGTTCATGATCACTGCCTCCAAGTGCATCTCCAAACTAGCTCGATCACGGCCTCCAAATTCGCACGATCACACCCGCCAATTGCATCTCCAGACTCGCTCGATCACGGCCTCCAAGTGCATCCCTCAACTCGCTCTATCAAGGCCTCCAATTACATCCTTAATAAGCGACAGCGGGTGTATGGTGTAACGGAGGAGGACTGAGCGACAGGTAGTACATAGTCGGGAGACCCCAGGGTAGATAGACATCATCCCATTTTTATCTCATCCGGATCCACGCGATTGCATGGATTATCACGGCCGGGGAGTAACATATCTTCTCACTTTCTCCCTAGGATCCTCGAGGTTGAACGGTTGTTTCTCACGAATTCCGTCGTGGCCAGATTGACCGTATGTATATATATAGAGATACTTAAATAGTGCATGCCATATTATTATGTAGCGAATCTTGTGACTGTAACAAAGACGAATATGATACACGAAATGCCTCGAGCCTATGGAACCTTAAGAACCACTGCTTTGAGAATACGGCACCAAGTCTCCCGCAGAGCTGCGCAGCGGTCTCAGCTGCTCCAAAATTTGACTATCCTAGTAGTCAAATCTCGTAGCGTCCCGAATGCACCTCCATAACTGCTGGTGCTTTCAGGAGCATCTGAGAATGCTCTTGCAGAGTCTGAGGAAGAAACGGCGAAACTGCGATCGGACGGTGATGTGCAACGCGACGCGTGGTATTGACGCCAGGAGCGGAGTGATCCGCCATCAGGGTCTCCCTGACGGCTCTGACGGAGCGCGTCCACTCGGACGGAGCCATTCCGCCCGGACGGACATCTTTTTTGCTGATCAAGAGAGGATCGTGAGGCTGACGACGGCTGCAATTCGCACGGCAAGACACCCAGCAGTATGGAAGCGGGCGAGTGGCATGGTGATTCTGAACCCAGGCAATGCCGACTATACGAAGCTGAAGATCTACCGCTCCATATCGTTGTTTGGCTGCATTGGAAATGTGGTCGAGAAAGTAGCATCCGAGCTTCTGTAAGAAGAGGCCAAAACAAGAGGCCAACCGAGCGACAGCCAATTCCGAAGCAGGATCGGATGGTCAGCGATCGATGCAGTGGCCATCAAGGTCGACGAGCTCATACAGCTTGGACAAACAGCCAAATAACAGGCGTGCTTCTCATGGATATTAAGGCAGCCTTCCGGAGTGTGGCAAAATGAAGACTAGTCAACTTGATGAAGGTCAGTCGAATAGAACGAGACCATATGCGATGGACAGGGAGCTTCCTGTCGGAAACAACGGTGGAGATGATAATCAAGGCCAATGCCATGGAAAGACACCCAGTGGAGGTAAGAGTCCTGCAAGGCTCACCTGTGTCATTGATCCTCGTTGCGATCTACACCTCAGGACTAATCAAGTGAGTCGAAGAGTCTGTATCAAAGGGCTAGGGGCTATGCTTTGTAGAGAATCTCGGCTGGGTGGCGACCGGAAGTGATGTCAACCATGTTGTCTCGATACTCCAGAGATGCGCGGCAAAGCGCATCCTGTGGGCAAGCAGACGATGGCTACAGTTTGACACTGCCAAGACGGAGGCGGCAACATTCATGTGCAGATGAGGCCACAGGAAACAATTCCAGCCAAAACTGACTGCAATGATAAGACTAGGAAACGGGTCCATACAATTCAATGCACAGGCGACACACTCGCTGGGCGTCATGATGGACGCACATCAGATGTTCAAGGAGCACCATAACTCATGCATGAGGACAGCCACGGCAGCAGAAGCCAGACTCCGAACCCTTACCAATACATAGGGAGTTGTTCCTGTGAGCGTTTGACCCGACAATGTGAGGTGCGTCTTGATAAGGGTTCATCCTAGCAGCGGTAATGTTACAATGTGGATTGGTTAGCAGATACTTGATTGCATGACACCTATCTGTAAAAGCAGCACATTCTGTGTCAGTCAGGAGATCCTTAGCGGGAATACACCTGTGCCGTGTGTCTGTCGATTTGTCACGAGTCAGCTCGCACTAGCAGATTTAAATACGATGACGCAATTACGTCGCCATTAGTGGGATGTGAAACATCTTCAGCTGTCCGCATAGTTATTGGCCACATGTACTATATCCTATCTAGCGGGACAACAAACAGCTAAGTTGGCGTCTGGCAGAGTTCCGTGTGCAGCAGATGATATGCAAAATGCAAGTAAGTGGGGATTTACGGGCATTGTCGCTCAGCGACAGGGATTCATCCTGTAATCCTCCTCAGTCTACAGAAGTGCCGAGACCTAAGCCTGCTGTATCTGAGGGATTAATGACATTGGCTGACCATAAGAGGCCAGAAGCATACCTGCTCATTAGGTTGAGTCAGTATGCATTGCAACATCATAGACGTGTCATTATCTGTCTGGGCAGAGAATCAGTTGGTCGCCGATAAATTCTCTGAACGCATTGCTGAATAGACATCATATCTGGCGAGGCATTCAATCACCCGGAGTTATTATAAATTGCGATAAGCAGTGATACGACCCTGAGTCGTTAGATATTCCAACTACTGAAGACATAGAAAGCAAGTTGTCCAAGTTGATGTTATGTGTTGACATATTAGTGCGCATGATATCATGTCATGAGAATGACCCACAGTGGGGGGGCAATGCCTTGAAACTCCTCATGCATGTACACAATAACCTTGATGGAATTGGTGGTGTACTATCTGAGTCCCTCAAGATGATATCAATGATAAGCAATCAAGCAAGCTGTGTGTCATGAAGTTGACCTGAAGGAAAACTTGACCTGACGGCTCTACTATATAATAGCTCACATTGTCCCCGAGAATGAGAAGAAGCAAGCTCTAGCAGCAATCCACAGGCAGACATTACCAGGGAAGAACGCATTGAAATATTGTTAAGAATTCTATTTATGAATAATTCCAGATTATTTCCTTATTGCACTTACGTGAATATTATTTATATGTGTTCGTTCAAACTGACACAGTCTCAATACACACACAAAGCGGTGGTCAAAAACATCGGCAATATCGTACAACTCTTCAAAAAGCGGCATTTGACCCGCATCTCCTGAGAACCATCATATTACACAGTTACTATCAGTATCGGATACAACGTTTTCCGGTACATCAATACGGGGTTGTTGCTCTTCGAAGGATGCTCCGAAGAGCGACCTTGGACTGACCCGGAACTTTGGTGAGCTCTCAATAGAGGTTCCAGATTACAGGTTGAGACTTGGGAACGACGAGGAATTGGAAAGGACGAGAAGGTTTAGATAGGTGGCTTCATTTAGTCTAATCAATGTTTTATTGATTATTGGGCCTAAATAACCGCGTGACACATGCAAACGGTCGCACTATGTGGGATCGATCTCTGGTGGGACTCCACGGATCTAGGCAAGCGAGACGACCTCCAACTCCCATTCAATCGCCAAGGCACACTGAATCTGGGCACGCTGCCCACGACCCAGTGGGGTGCACTGATGAGAAAGTCAGGGATTATACCCACGCCAGTAACCTCTGACTCCAGACAACAGAGATTCACAGCAAGACTAGTGAAGGCATGCAGCAGCAAGTTAACAGAGCTACATAAGGACCCCTTTTCCGGTGCACCAATATGCCAAGTAGTCATGAATGAGCATGAGCATGGCTGTAAAACCAAACGCACGAACTGGCTGGCCACAGGCAAAGAACCAGTGGTCAGGACCATGATACTGGACAACACCACTGCAGCCAGAAGCACCGCGCAGCCATGTGCTGGAGAGAAAGAAGCTAACATCGGAGCAGGAGTCTGGAAGGGGTGGACATATGAATCACGCTGAGATGATAGCTGAGTGGCAGCTGCGGCAGTGTTACAAATGCGGACATGACTGGAGGTCTCTCCGCAGCGTTCTGGGCACCGGGTGTATGGAGGTCTTTGACGCTGAACCATGGGTGATCAGGCTGGCGGTATAGGCACGTACGCCACCATTCGGCCATCCAGGCATACGTATGGTAATTATGGTATACGGTAGCATACGCCATCAGCACGAACGCTAATTTCCGTCTGAAACCCCTGCGTGTTCCGGAATGTTGTGACGGCTCTGACGGAACCTCTCACCCTCTGACGGAGAATTACACGCTTCCGGTCGTATAGGCGATGGGTCGCATTGCATACTTGTTTCGATTACTTTGTACCTGGTATATGGACCATCACAATGACACATGTGTTACACTCTTCGCAGGGGCTGCAGTTATGCTGTAGCCATTTACACAATGCCTACCAATGTTTATGCTATTCTTCGGCCGATAGCCACATGGTACCTTTCCGCTATATCAGATGCCGCACTCGCCCCATGTATGTTTAGCTTTGAGATTTTGTCATATTGCAATATAGTCTTCGCTTCGGATACATCGCTTGCAATTGCATTCGCTTCACCATTATGGTATTTTACATGTCTGAAATATACAGTCTAATCTTCATACTCTCTAGTACTCCGCCCTTAGTCCTCCATATTCTGCGTTGATCTATCATCGGCTTCCAATGCTGTTTCTTCCTCATCCGCCTCCACATCATCGCCATCCTCGCACTCGTACCTGTCGACATCCCTGGTTCCCTGTGCAAACCTACTATGCCCTCAGTCTTTCACATTCTGCGTTGATCCATCATCGGTTTGCGGGGTTTCTTCCTCCTCATCCACATACACATCGTCGCCATCTTTGCCCTCATACCCGTCGGCAGCACTGGTTCGCAGGTCAAACCTCTCTTGTTCAGCCGCGGGCACTTGTCACTGGCTGGCGTTGGGGATGGCATCACGCACATTGCTTTCGTGACCTGAATCTTCGTAATTCCCGCAGCCCCTTGGCATCCTGAAATGAAGTTCGTCATCCATGCAATTGTTGTCTATCGGGATGTTTGGGTCAGTGCTTCTGATCTCAGGCTCCTCAAGCGCCATTTCGGAGGTCAAAAGATCAAGAATAGCATTGTCAACACGTGCTGCTTCCACGCTGATCACCATGGCAGGCGTTGGGTTCTCTGCCTTTGATATCTGACGCGTGACTGTAGCGAGGGTGTTGTTATACACCCTCTGTTGGTACCTCTCCGGTAGTGTGTTCCAGTTATTCATCAAGAATGCATATCTGTCTGCAACATCAGGCGAGGTTAACACCTTGCGACCCGTTGCAGCGCAGCAGTATGCGATCTTACCACTGGCATTCATGTAATTGAAGTAGTTCGAGCAATCAGGTCTGTCCGCTTTCAGCTTTGAATTGGAAGCTTTCAGATGAATGACTTTGTTCTTTTGCCTCTCCAGAAGAGCATGGTGCAATGCGGTGCAGTTAAACATGATCAGTGGCCAGGGTATATGACCGTCCTTGTCGTCAATGATGGAATTATAAAATCCATCAGCATACCTACCGCGGTTATTCGCCCGACGATAAGATTCAATGTAGATCAACTGCGGGATTGCTTCTGCCAGGAAGTAAAGTGGACACTGGCGATTCGTTTGCAGCGTTCGACACTCTCTGCGTTGGATTTGCACCGCATATACCATCATCCACACACTCTAATAACAGCAAATGATACTGAATGTCTGCCAGAAGGAAATGAATGAATTCCAAACGCTCTGCGTTGGATTCAAAGCGGTGGAGATCATATAGCTCTGCTATAATGTCCCTTGCTAATTGAATAAAATGTGATTTAACCTTATCGACTTGTGCGCGAACCTGGTACCGGTTTGAGCGTATGATATCCAACGAGGGCTGTTGCTTCAGCATACCTCTTTCAGGATCTCCTCTGGGCGCGCCCAACATCCTATGGACCAAATGTTGTTTTCCACCATTGCGGTGTTCCAATACATCTCTATTATCTACCAGTGTGGGGCTTCAGCTAATGCTTTCGCAACGCGTCACATTGCATCACTTACCGTCTCCAAGTCGCTTGCACTCATAAAGGGCCGTCTGTTCCACATGTAGACCTCCAGGAGTCTGCTTGTTGCAAAGACAAGACACGACATGTCGGAGTGACCAAATCAATGAATGCTGCGACCGCCGGAGACCATTGCACGAGGTACAGACACCGCCTGCCTTTGCAATTGCCACTGCCTCTGTCTCTGATTCCGTTCTGTAGGTTGCATTCGCAGTGGATTTGTAATGATCGCGCGGGCTTCTGGATGAGGGATGAGGGTAGGAATGTTTTGAAGACCGCTGAGAGATGTGGGAGTGCTAGCAACGCCGGATGCGGGGATGGATACATCGTGACGTGTTGAGTCTGTCTGTGAGGTTCCGCTGGTTGCTGGGGTGTTACGACTGCTTGTACCCGGTGTGGCGGTTGGAGTAATTATTGTCCGTCGCTGTGTAGCCGACAGGGTGATATCTGCAACGGGTCAATTGTTCAGCGAAGATGAGGGTGTGGAGTTCTGACCCTGGATTGTAGAGGCTACAGAACTCCCTCCTTGAGAGGAATCACTCTCGCCAGCCGGTACGGCAATGCGTCTATTAGCCGGGGGAGGTGTAGAATTCCACCAAGGCCCACGCATTTGGTGATTCTGATGATTGTCAAGACTTCGAACATTTCGTACGACCGGAGACATGACAGGTTGAGTGCTCTGGGCAGGCATCATCCGATATTGATGTTGGACGTTGAGATTGTAGGAAGAACTTCCTCTGCATGCCTATCCAACGGCAGGCGAGGTAGACTCCTATTTGAGCGACCATGGAGGGATTCGACAAACAAGCGATGCGCAGTGTAGACCGCGCAAGACTCTAAACCCTGACAATACTCGGGGACGAGATCCCTTCAAAAGCATTCAATTATGGGGTTGACTGCCATCCGATTACACTCAGATTGAACTTAGATTGAACACAGCATTGATATTCACTGTTACAGCAATGTCCGAAGGTCTATTTGCACTTCCTGAAGGGTGTTTATGCGTTCAGGGCGCAAATATCATCATATTGCACTCGTTCTTGGCACAATACCTCGAACCATCAATTGTGTAGATCTTCAGCTTCCCGATGGAAATCCCCATTTGGCAGAGCTAAAAGAATCACAAAGCGAACAATGACGTATTCTCTATCCTATGACATCAGATGTGTGTGCTTGTTCCACCGCCTGGCGTTGGTAGCCGTGTTGGATGGTGGCACAGTTGGGACAACAGTAGAATTACTCAGTCTGCTCCGAGATGCACGAGTTCTGAGAGGTCAAAGCGGTATGTGATGCCAAAGCAACCTCCGGTGTCGCAAACCATCGTCGCTGTGAGTACTAAATCTCGTCTCGACGCTCCTCTTTCATCAGGTGCTTGGTGGTTTCGCAAGAAGCAGGTTGGGCTATTTTGTGTTCATTGATTAACAACACGCAGGATATGAATCAAATCGCAGGAACTCCAGTATATATATCCGTTCTTCCCACGTACACCTCCATTCTCATTTCTTCCCGCCTACACCTCCATTCCCCTGTCTTCCCCTATCAAACACACTTCTAGCATCTTGAACTATCTGGACATCAGGTGACTTGCACAACAGAATGCCTCTCGTTCCAAATCACACCCAATAACCTCCACAACTTTGTGCTTTCACTCTGGGCATCATTCCGCTACATTCAACTGTATCATAATGCTAACGTCTCGGATGTAGATCCATTTTCAACTTGCAGCGATGGCACCAAAAGGCAGCTGCAAAGGAAAGGGGAAGGCAACTGCTATGGCGAAAAACCCGACATCAGTGATGAATCGACACCTGGCGCTCGATCAGAACCGTTTAAAGGGTTTTATCTCGGAACACATCCATGGACTCATCCGGATATACATTGTCTGTGGCGTCGATGATGAGAGGGCCTGGGACCTCTTTTTTGATATAATCTTTCTTGATCCAGTCACGACTCACCAATTTTCACCGTTCCAGCTAATGTGGTCACACCGCTCGAGCAGGAGTTCACCTTTTCGGGAGTGGTGGGCAGCCTTCCGCTCAGATATGGGGCAAATGTTATACAAAACCCACAACCAACTGAACAATTGAAGGTGGGACAACCCCGGTGCCTTCGGGGATCAAGTCAATCGCTCCACTCCGTGGACAACCAACTTGGTAATGGTTCCACGCACCGGCGAGCGTTACTCTTGGTACGCGAGCGTTGATCCCAGAGCAAAGATTGAGCAGCTGAGCTGCCGGCAGTCCAAGCCAGGCTACTTCCTGGGCGTTGGACCACTGAATTGGGATGAGATAATCGACAAGGATGATGATGATGAGAACAAGGCAGATCGCAGAGCGCCAAGCGGTGGCCCGAGGCGTCCTGGCGATGACAATGACAACGACAATGGCGAGAGTGGGAAGGACACACAGGGCGGTGAGAATGGGACTGGGGAAAAGCAGGGAACAAACGATGGGAAGGGGAAAGGGAAGGGGATGGGGCAGGGAAACGGTAATGGAAAAGGTATGGTTAAACAAACCCCTGGGGGAGATGATATCTCTCATGCCGTTGCTTTGCAGTTGCACAAAGTAATACCAGACGCAGACTTGGACACGGAGGGCTAACTAGACTGGGAATATTTAGAGCGGGAAGAATCAGCAATCGTGTCAATGTCCTCAGATGATGATACCGACTGTACCAACTCGGACGGCGAATAACACTCAGAACTTGGTTCTGATGTGGATATGGGCATGGGGGATAATGTGGACGTGCCGGACGGCGTTGATTTAGATGGCGATGTGGATATGGAAAGTCACAGTGACGTTGAAGAGGAGGAAGATGAAGAGGAGGAAGATGAACAGAAGGAAGATGAGGAGGTGGAGGAGCAGGATAAGGATGAGAATGATGCCAAAGAACCTCGGACGATTGGCCTTGGAGAGATGGCAAATAAATCGGCTGACGATGTAGATACCACGGTAGACGATCAGCGAATCGTGCCACCTGAGCAAGGCCAGGTGATGCGCGAGCATACCCCACATGTACAACTTCCGGCGCCTGTGCCACAACCACCAAATCCGCAGACTCATCCCCTCAGTGGGCTGGAGAATTCGGGGCTTGTGATGCCGCAAGAACCTCAGCCGGCGGTTCCAACTCTGCAAGAAGCTGAGGCAGCCGGAATCACCTCGGATGTGGATGTGGATCAGCAGCTGCTGATTGAATCCACAGGTGGTGACAGTCTCCCCGATGTCCCTCTCCCTGTGGAGCGGCGGGATGCCTCACTAGTCGAGTAGTGACCCAGGCCTCGGGTTGCAGAGGAGGCGATGGTTGTTGCGTTCGGGTTAAGGTCGGGTTCTTGTCTTGTTTGTTTCCTCTGTCCTGATCTATCTATGTCTGGCATAGATTATTACACACATCGTGAGGTTTTCGGATTGCTCAAGCTTTATTTTATTCATGGGTTTTGTATTGGTTTTGTTGAATTGGATTTATGTTATTCATAGTATTATGGGACATCGCGCATGCAGCGTATTGCAACTCCTGGCGTGTAAGGAACCTCCTTGTGAAGGTGTTGAGGCTGAATGAGTCAGCTGATAGGATTGTGAGCGGACACACGAGCCTGATCGGGCACGGCACCAACTATCGTCCCTTTCGACAGGGTATACTCCACTCCTCGCGGGTCGTCGACAATGCCAGAGTACACCCATCACAGTTGCCCTGGATTTTCATGCCGAACAAAGTTCACCTCAGACAGCTGGCAACCTAATCATATCCAATTACACCATCCTGATCACGTTCAAGTTGCACACCAGACGAATCTGACTATTCGCAACGTGCCCCGATGTGTTGAACCCACTCAGCCTAGTGAATTCAATGGTAACAAACACTCAGTGGAAGACTTGAACGTGTTTCCCTACCTTGAACACTAGGAAAACATTGCAGACTTGGAGTCTCCAGCACCGCCACCTCTGCCGCAGATGGAACTTTAGCCCGGCACCAGTGCTCCGCTGCTCAATTAGAGTGCTGAGCGATGGGAACTCGACGCTGAGGGTTGCGTTGTGACCAGCTTACCAAACAGTCCCTACTACCTGTTTGCACCGCGGGAAGAGTACAAATATATCCAGTGTGGGATCAAGAAGAAGGGCATGAAGACGTACTGTGACAACCTGTGGAAGGAAGAGAAAACCGCTCTGCGTTTCCCCAGCTTCAAAAACGGGGAAAGCGTCCAGACGCTCATAGCTAGCAATGCAGATGATCAGGCTCTCGGGGAGTGGGAACTACACACTCTGAAGGATATGAGATGGAACGACAATCTTCAATGCCCTATCGAATACTTGAGTCGAGACATCATCAAAAGCCTGTGATGGTTGATGGTGCAGCCAGCCTACACCGAGCATCTCATTTCCGCCTCTTAGCGTTGCTTTAACAGCAGTACGCCCCCGAAATGCGTCCATACCGAAATGCACACTGTCGACTGGTGGTGGGAGACACAGGTGAGGAGAGATACTCAAGGATAATGATGTGCTAATCAACGTTTGGTCACCGCTCAGAGTGCGGGATACATTGGTTCCCTTGATCTTCATGTCCGACGGAACACATCTCTCCAATTTTGCTGGCGACAGGAAAGGGTGCCCTGTATATATGACAATTCACAATCTATCTTCGAAGATCCACCAGATGCCCTCAACGCACAGCGTCGTAATGGTCGCACTCATACCAATTCCAATCAAGAACCAGAATATTTCTCAGAAACGGCTGGATGAGCAGTGGCAAACATACCGAGAGGTGCTGAACGAAATACTCCAGCAGCGACTCCAGCCACTCACGTGTACACACAATCCCAGTGCCGGGTGGGGGTAATACAATGTTTTTCAGTGCAGATGGCAAGTTCAGGCGTTGCAACACGGTTTTAGCAGCAGGGTTTCCAGAGTGCTGATAGTATAGCGACCTACATCATTCCAAGCGGCATGTATGTTTTTGGTGGTAGTGTCCAAAGAACGATCTTGGAGATTATGTGCATCATGACAAGCAACACCCCCGGCGGGATCACAACTTATATAAAGGGCTCAGCGATGCCAACACCAAGGCAGCTGATGCTGAACTCTCGTCGCGCCATGTTCACCATGGATTCAACGTGTTACGACATATTCCCTGCATTGTGAGCGACCTCCCTAAGCCCGCCCTCCTCCATACATTGCAGATCGGCATCCTTGACCACCTCCAGATGTGGATTTTCCACGTCATGAAGACACACAGACGGCTCGACAGGTACAATGCAATCTGGTTATATGTGCCTGCTTACCACGAACTCACACCAAAAAATAAGTCATATGAGGAGGTTTCTCACTGGCATTGGAAGGAGATGAAGGAAATGATCTGGTACCTGCTTGGAGTTGTAACCAAGTCTCTACAAGGCGGAAACCCCGCACAGCGTCCCATATTCCATCGCACAATTGAGTGCACACGGGCAGTGTTAGAATTCTATATGTATGCTCGATATAAATCCCACGATGATGCAACCTTGAGCTAGATGGAACATTCCTTGCATCATTTTCACACCTTCAAAGATATTTTCTTTCTCGGGCGAGCCGGCAAAGAGGCTAAGGCAAAAGCCAATGCCCTGAGAACAGAACTCGTGAAGAAGCGAAAGGTAGACGAGGAAACCAATGCTGAAACTTGGACGCCTTCCAACAAACAGCGCCATAGGAACGCCTGGTGGGATTATCTCAGCCACGAGATAGATATTTCCACAGAGTTAGATTCCGACATCAACTTTCCGATGATCCAGTTGATGTCTCATTGGGCCGAACATATTTGTTGATACAGAGCCTTGCAACAGTATTCCGTGGAGAGACATGAACAAGCACATAAAACGAACCTCAAGGATGATTGGAACGACTCCAATCGCAATCTCAACTACCTGCCATAAGAAATCACCATTCCGCTTCGCATCCACGGCTTCGATATGAGAGAGTGCAATATCCAAGCCCTCGCTCAGGGTCGGGAGAACAGCGCTGCCGCCTGCAAAGTCCGCCCTTCCGGTGCTGATCTGGCTGCCCCCCTGAGCCCCCAGTCATATGCGAAGGTCGAATTCATGGGACCCCAAAACCGCCATGATGGAAAGCATCCTGAAGCTATGATCAAAGACTTCAAAGCATTACTCGACAATACACAAGACACAACGCACAGCGCGGCTAAATACAGCGGCACACGGGAAATTATACAGCATCACAGACGTAACAAGACGTCTATATAGGATGAACAACTGCACGCAATGGAGCTCTGTATCCACTATTGTATCAATGTTCGAGTTGAGGGATCAGAAGGTGAACACATATCCCGGATGTGTCGATGCAAACGAAGCCAGAGCTGGCGCGGAGGGGATAGCCGCAACGACTGGGTATGGGTAAAGCGAAGCCCTGGGCGGTGTTATGGCGCGCGCTGAATGGGCGTCTCCTGTGGCAACTGCAACGACGATTCAAAATCAAGCTCCAAAACGACGATGGAACTTTCGTTGAGTACTGGTTATCCCTGGCGCTCACCACAATACCTGAGAACTCAGGCAACTTGGGTCCCATCTCGATATGAGTTCAAGTGAGAGAAGCACCGACAGCTGTTGCGTTGCAAGTTTGCAATGTGGGAATCATCGTCGGCTGCGAGCACGGGATTCCTGAGATAGCTACTAGTAGTACGAGAGCAGACCGACAGAACGAGCCGTGGATTCTCAATAGTCACATAGATCTGGCGACTTGGAATGATGTGTATAATCAGTAAAAAGATAATTGAATTTTGCGTGCAGGTAGAAGGAACGCGAGGAGAGATTTTTGCAACGTCACCTGTTGCATTGCAATCGCGATGCAGGCGGGTACCCAATGCACCCATTCCGATGTATTGTCGCAGTTGGCAACAACACCAGAGTGTTCGTTCGAAATCGATGCGCGACCGAGCGAGAAGAGACAGTGAAACCGCGATCGGAGGGCGATATGCAGCGCAACGTGTGGTATTGAGGCCCTGTACGGAGTAATCCACCACCGGGGTGTCTCTGAGCGCTCTCCCAGAGTGAGTCCAAGTTGACGGAGCCATTCGGCCCGGACGGAAAAATTCTTTGCTGAACGAGGACTCGAGGGAAAATAAATATAGGTGTATTGGTAAGATTATTGATAGAGATCAAAGTCTCGTGGCCAGCTGACCACATACAATGGCTATGACCCGGCCATAGTCACGTGTCGCCATTACATTATCTCCCACTGTAGGTGCAGATCTCTTGGGCTGCATTACCGTACAAGAGACAAGAAACGGACATGGAAGGAAGCATTGTGCATTCCTGCCGCGTATGTACTCTGACCATATCATGAGTCCCGCTACCGATTGATAAAGCTCCATGGCGACCTTTCCGCACACCAGCCGCATGGGGATACTCGATATTCATTTACTGGTGGCTATAACCCGTGGCGACACCATTTGTACCGGGCCAAGATCCAAACATGAGATCCAGGGAAGAGAGAAACAAGAAAACATCCAAAACAGATTCCGTCATCCATCATCTCAACATCCTGTCCAATACTCCAATGACCATCACTCCCATTGCGCATATCTCGGCATATCTCTTTGCCGGTAACATCAGGGTAGAGCTTCCGCTCTTCAGTTGGCATCGACGGGCACGTCCGCTGGCGGCATCGATTCAGGTTGACAATCATATATGTCGATCGCGTCTCATTTGTCGATATCTGGCATGTAAGTTTCTCCAGACTTGTTATACTTAACAAGTTCAAGCGCGTCTGCGCTCTCTAGAACCTTCGTGCAGTGCTTCGGTATGCTCTGTAGAATATATTATGCAGCCAGCAGCCACTGGAAACCGGCATTGACTTGTCTTTCGAAGTCCGCTTCGGTGACCATCCTTCATGGTTGCTGTTGATCGGCATTTGGACAGAAATCTCTGTTGACTTGTTGGTAGACATGTCGGTGCGTTTCTCAGTAGACTGCTTCTAGGTGACTTTAGATTCTGTTAGTGGGACTTGACTGGGCAACTTCGGAGTAGACTTCTTGGTCGAATTCTCAGTGTGTCTCGGTAGACTGCCTCAGAGGGCTTTTGGCAAGTCGGTAGAACGCATTCTTTCACATGGTTATACCCCCTTTTGGAAGTTTGTTGCTCTGTTGATGACTTCGACAATAATCTGTTGTAGATGGCCATTGTGCTTCAGTAAACTTCGGCGGACTTTTGCTCATCTCTGTTGCCCGACGTGTCTGTCAGCAGCCTTCATCTCGGGATTTCGGAGATTTGCAACATCGCTTGTCTTTGGCCTGGTCTTGGTCGACTTGTTTCGTCTCATTTTTCCACTTGCGTTGACTCATTTTTGGACTTGCTCTCGTCTCATCTTCCAACTCGCTTTGGCCTTATTTTTGACTCGCTTTGGTCAGTGATAAGTTGGGTGTTTGGACTTGCTTCGTGTTTCGACTAGCTTCTTGTTTTGACTTGATTCATCATTGACCTTTAGACTTCTCTTCGCCATGGTGAACGTCCCTTAGTCTGTTCTCATCATCTATTCGGGCCCTGACTGAGACATGGCTGACCCATTGAAGGGTACGGCGATTGTGCAGACTTCGACAATAGGTGCTCAAGGTAGCTGTCAGTATTTGAACTTTTCTCGATTGACTGTAGCAATTGTTCTCCAGGTGAGCTTATCATTTTCTGGATGCAAGGTGTATATGTTGATTCATCTCTATGTACATTTGTCTTTGCTCTCTGGGTGCATTCATCGGCGCTGGACTTCTCTGTCGTGAAGTGCATTCTGGTGCTTCAATCCGGCACCTCCGGTAGGGTCATCCGTCTGTTTTAAACGTCCTTACTCTGTCGATGACTTATTTCATCCAATTGGCATTGTAGCTTGGGAGTATTGTAACTGGTGCATTCATCAACCTGAACGGCATGACTCGGTTCTCAAACTGCCGATTCTGGGTGCGATACGCGATGTTGCTCTGGTCCCCTACTTCCATTTCGATGCGGTGATAGGGATTCCCGAGGTCCTGTCGAGCATCTCCGAGATCAGTGGGAGAGGATATCGGTTGTTTACAGGGGCTTTGTTGAGAGCTGGGAAGTCCACAGACCGGTGCAGTCCGCTGTCCTTCTGTGCATATGAGATCGATGCTGCCACAGGCGGTGTCTATCATTCCCACATGTTTGTCTCACTCGCTCTCAATGAGATTTCATAGATCCACGCAATTTGTGTGGTTCCTCACGCCTGGGTTACCCTGGCATGTCATCCCACACTCTTCCTACGCTCTTCGAGCCACAATCACTCTTCCTCACACATTACCATTCAATGCTGTGATAGCTGCGGTGTGAGAGTCGGCATATCATGGCTGCATACGTCCAAATAGTCGTTGTATCTCACGAGGATATGACAAATCTTGATATTGTGAAATCTTGATGTTGTGTTGCGATGCGACCCCCATCATCTGGTACCCTCTCCATGATAACTATGTCTGTTTCCATTCTCCTTAGCCTTGTCTGCATTCTGCATTGTCGCATGCTTTGGCGGAGTGGAGATGGGTAAGAATCCAGGGTTTGCTGGATCAGACGGTTCGTCACAATAGACCACTCTAGTTGTCCAGTTTCTCTCTTCACGTCCCAGAGAGCCGGTAGCAGTCATTCAAGCACCGTCACTGTGTCACTCTTCTGACTCAACCACCGCTGCTGCACCTGTTGGCCCAGTCAGCATCCTGGGGTTTCTCCCACCTACGGTGATGCCTTCCAGCGATTCTCCCAGGAACCCTTGACATTCTCCAAGTTATATGGTGAATACCTCGACCACCTCTTCAGAAGCTCAGTGATAATCGAATGCGGTAGCCACAAGTTGTTCAATACCCGGAGTAGGCTCAACATGTTGGTTACCTCGCCGCATTCCGGCAGAGGATATGTCCAATCTGCTTATGGGATCTTCGCCAGTTGAGGTCCATTTTGCGCTCGCAGGGCTGTCAATCGACCGTTACTGCAGTCATTTACTGGGTTTCTTGCCATTGCAAGCCCAAGACTAGGTGGTATGCCTTGGTTGGGATAACCAAAACTTCCGATTTCTCAACTGGTTTAATGTGTTCAAAATACTCAACAAAGAGACTTTCCTTTCGGCTCTCTACAGACATCATCACCAGGCCAGGGTGAAGGTAAATGCTGGTTCGTATGGTGGCTCGAGTTACATTAGTAGGCTCGGCGATATCACAATGCTCATTCCACCGCAGTCGATTAGTGCTTCGACTTGCAGGATGTTGCGGTATCGATTTCCTACAAGGACTTCACGGATGATATTTGCTTGATCGGGCCTCTGTGTGCCACATAGAAATTATCTTCCCATCAGTGCCCAAATTTCCAACGTAAATCTTCATTTCAAGGTGATGCGGTGCGGTTGTATCTCTTCGAAGGTCGCAAATAAGGTATAGTGGTCTCCAAGGCCGCAACGAGTGCATTAACTGTCTGCCCATCCGCTTTAATAGACTTGCTTTGAACGCCACGGTGCTTTATATTGTTGGCTCGCCTGCCTCCACTGGGCATATTGGACTGGCCCGATTTTGAATTACCAGTGCCGGAATAATTGGAATTGCCGGAAGTGTTTTGCGCAGGTTCGGAGATGGATGGTTGTAAATTTCTTTTCTTATCACCGCTCTTCTGAGTCTCCCCTGCATGCCTATGCAGTGGCTGTGCGCCGGGCTTTTAGTCGTCCGATGCGAACTCCAAGGCCACCACACAGTCGAAGTGTTGGTCGAATGTTTCGAACTTGGCTATGCCACTGGAGATCCAAGGTCTGACTTTTGTCTGCAGTGCGTGCCGCAGGCCCGCCCATGCCATGTCGTATACTACCACATCATGCAGTATATGGTTGAGGCCGGCTCCCCTCCGATATGCTTTCAAGCGGTTGGCATACACTCGCACAGAGTAGTTTGGTAGTTGCTGGTACGCCTGTATGCCATTCGTTGTTGGATTGAGGTGCTAATCGTTAGCTCTGTACAACATTTGATGCTCGTTCTTGAGGCGTTCGCAACTCTCTAAACAGGTGTCCCTGGCCTCTCGTATGTCACTAGCCCATTCGGATAGATTGGTATCTTCCGGGTGTCGCTGGGTCGGATCTGGGTGGTTATTCCAGCTGTCAAGAATGGAGATTTCGTGCTTGGATTGATTGGGATCGCCTCTGGGGAATAGGTGCTTATGAGAACCAAAGTTTGATGTCAATGTTTCCAGGATCTAATCCAGCTCTTTCGCTCCGCTGCAGTACTGTAAGGGGTCAACCATATTGAAGTGTTTGGACTGATTTCTGGGATTCTCCGGTCTGTCTGCGGCTCGGCTGCGGTCGAGTTCTGACGGCATTTGGGTTCAATCATTCCTGCATCCAGCTTGTTGTTCGAATAGTAGTTTATGTAGCATTCCATTCTGCTGACGCTTTTGATTTGGTCGTCCTGGGTGATCTTTGACAACACGTCGTCTCAGCCGCGATTATCCTCTGTTTCTTGGAGGGTTGAATCATCTTTGTCTGTGTCATAGTCTTTGTCGTCGTCTGCATCATCAGGATCAGGGTCTGCCTTGTGAAATTCAGTTTCAATGGGATTGTCGGAATTTCGAGAATTGCTGGAAGTGTTTTCCACATGTTCAGGCATGAATGGTTGGAAGTTGCATGTCATATCGCCTCCATTCTGAGACTCTCCTGATCATCATTGATGTGTTTGCTGCCATCCAGGCGTCTTCGAGGTTGCTTGAGTTGTAGGTATACACGATTCACTTACTCGCAATCGTCTGTTGACTTCGCCTTCAGATCATGGTAATGCCGATGCAGGGGCGATATCGCCGCATTGATTGTAGGTTCTCCAACTGATGATCGTGTCCAATTGGATCGTAGGAATGGATTTCAATTTGTCTGGTTGATAGGGTCGAATCCTGTATTCGTGATTAAATTGTCATCATTGCCAGTGACGCATTTCGTCAATTGTAACATTTCAGGCTGATCATCCCACACAATTGGCCCGGACTAGTGATATTTGACTCAATAACTCGATTTTATATAGCATCTAAGGTTCGCCGGATCGAATAGACGCATCCTAATGTCGTGGTATCTGTCATCATCGCCAGTGATGCTTTTCTGGTGACAGATGGTCGCTGAACTCTTCACCTCTGCCTTCGTGGTGCTCAATTGGATGATCAAACGATTGATATCCGTGCTTTCAGTAATTGTGATTCGAGATGTTGTTTTTAAAGCTGTGCTCTCAGTTGTGGATTATATGATGTGGGCATCGGTGAAGAGGAAACCTCGTAAAATGGCGTGTGCGAAACGTATCCGTTTAGTTAAAAGCCATATTACTGTAAGGGCACATACTCCAGCATTCGGCCGTACAGGCATACGTATGGTAATCACGGTATACGGTTGCGAATGTTGACTCGAGTGATAGTAAATATATATGTATAGGTAAGATTAATGCCCGAGATATAAGTAGTGTTAGCAACCGGTACGGGAAACCTGCCAGCGGTCTGGGTTTGAACCGGATTCTCAGTTTGGTTCAGTTCCCGAACTGTCCTAAATCTCGACGCGCAGCTTCTTTGCAGTCAAAATACAGCCCCGTACCGGTTAACCCAGAGGTTTCGCCGGGTTCGGCCAGACACCTCGTGTCGAATCCCCAGTTCTGCATTTCGGGTAGTTCTATTTATTGTTGCCTTCAGGAATTGTACTATTGATCTTATACTATCAAAGATCGTACCTCGGTGTTCCTTTTGGATGTAGTTGCCGCCTACGTACTCAACAAATGGAGAGAGAGGCTCTCTGCACCATCCTGGAAATGAGCGTCAATGGAGCATCTACGATGTTTGGTCTTGCATCTTGGGTGATCTGTGTTGCCATACGTTGCAGATAGTCATAACTGAGGTATTGGCATGCTTTATAGACAAAACGAGAAGCGACACGCTCCCTGCCCCATTATGAAAATGAGTGTAAACTGAGTGTCAACAATGTAAGATCTCGGATCGTGGGTAATCTATGTGGCGCATGATTGTCGTCCTCTACCAAGCAGGAATTGGCAGCATCTCTGATCAAATAAGCAAGCAACATCCCCGCGACACCCTCCCGGATAGTGACAACTTATTTTATTTACCATGATGCAACTAGGAGTCAATCAATGTTTTATCCTACAGAAACAGTCAAAACATCGTATGTAGACAATGATGCATCACGCCTTGATTACCCAGAATGAAAGACCAACAATTGTTGATCCTGCGTTGATGTCCATCTTCATAAAGGGGCACAGAGCAAGTAGACATCTTTTTTTGCTATAAAGGCTGCCAATACTTTGATTATTCATGGGAACAACCATATCGCTTTTGAATTACCTGACTTACAGCACGGAAAATCATTGACACTCCGTTGACTCTCAAATCCAGAACCGGGCAGGGAGTATGTGGCTCGGTGTTTTGCCACTGAAGCTGCCCAATACCCCATTCAGAAATTGTCTCCACTGATCAGCACGCTGATTACCAATGATGCAAGACCAAATATTGTTGAAGCTCTGTTGACCCTGATTTTGTTATGGTCGTATCAACAATATGTCATGAATTAATTAGCCCTGATATATCATCAACGGTGTTTTGGCAGCCTTTGTAATGTCTTCTTGTACTTTCTTCTTTATCACTACATTGTTCTTTAATAATGGATATGAATATATCATTTAAAATACACTTTAAAGTGTCCGCTATTTGTACATAATAATACACTCCAAAAACCCCTTGCATGCTATCAATGCTCATCTTCACTGTCCGTTTCGCCAATTGGCTGCTGTTGTCCGCAAAATGGACATCAGCTGTGTTGCCACACGGCAGATAGTGTACTAACCGGTGCATGTTCCTGTATCAGTCAGCAAATCCCGATAAAAATCTTGATCAAGCTTGCGATCCTTGCCATATGCATCTGGATTGAAAAATTCAGCGCTGAGAAGAGGAGTCCGGATATACACATATCTCGGTGGCACACCTTCGATTTCTGATTTGTGGGCAGCATCATCATCACCGGGTGGCACAGGTGGTGTTCGGGGTGGATGTGGCCTCGGTTCCGGTGTGGGCTGTCTGAGTTGCACTGGTGGAGGTGCACCTCTGCCTTTGCGCCTCCTGCAGGTCTGGGGATTCAGTGCCGTGCCATTATGGCAAGGGAGGCAGCCGTCTGATTGAGTATCTCGAAGCATACCCGGGTGTCTTTCCATCCCTGCTGTCACATTGCTATGCCCAGGTAACCCAACTCCCTGCTGTATCTCATCCCGGACTTCGGCACGAGGTCTGTTCATTTGGAATTGCGTTTCCTCTTATGAGTCACGCGAAAACCCTCCTTTGGCCAGTTTGGCCATATTCAAGGCCAGGCGCATGTCGGACCGTTCTAGCTGTACCCGACCTCCTTGCCTTGCCCTAGTTGCAGACATGTTGAAACCCTACAAGAAATCAGTTGCTGCATCTCCGTATCGGATTCAGCTAGTACCTCTACCATATATGCTGCCGGAGCACAGTCTAACGTGGTTAAAGCCTCCTTCGTCCACTCTCGGGGATTCTTATCACTAAAGTTGTGAGAGAACATCCCACAGCTCACACCATGAGGATGGTCGATTTCACGGACTGTGCGAACAAATGCCTTGGTCGACCATGCAGGTTTCCCATTACCCATGGCTAGAAATTGGTCACACAGTGCTCTAAGCACACCAGCTGCACGTTATGTCCTAATTTGATGGTTGTCTACATCGATTCAACTATACTCAGATCCGATCGCGAGCTGCATTGTCTACGTACCACTTCCGGAGTTACGCACAATCTTTAACTGCGCGTCCAGGGTCATGTATTCAGTGGCTGTATTTGCAGAGTCGCAGTGAGCTACGTGGTGTCTGCTGTGTAGTTGGGTCTCAAAGGGCGGCGTGTTGGAAGAAGCACCCGTCGTTCTGCTCTATTCTGTTCCATGCTCACCTTTCTGAGGCGTTTGTGGAGCCACAATTTGCTGCAGTGGAAGTGCAGAGATGATGATAACGAAAAGATGTGGGAAGTTCTGAGCAGCAATATAACGAAAAGATCTGGGAAGTCTAGAGGAATATATAGTTAGTTTCAAGTCAAAATAGCATGGGTAACAGCCAACTTGGACATTCTACCCAAGCTGAATCCTGCTGGGTATAGCTGCCAGTTGCACAGGTTTCCAACCATTCTGCGATTTGCACCTAGTCGATGCGATTATGTGTGTTTGTTGACTTGTATGAATTACTGTGAACGACCGCCGAAATGTCGGGTTGGTGTGACATACACAGTACATTCTTCGACGGATAGGACGTCGCCTGATGTTTGTCTCAAGAAATCTGAGGGATCTGATATGGATCGGACGCTAAATGATGAACAGTTAGAATTGCTATTCCCAATTTAGTGACGGTCAAAGCGTAGATTTTGCTATGTTCAAGTCGATGAAGTGTACCAACATTGACATAAGGACGCAGCTTGCCTCTATGTGGTCCATATGTTGCAACATCCAACATCTCGTCCAAAAACAAAGTCAACACAACATTCAACAGTCAATGCACCGAAAAAGGACCTTTGGCCATTACCAGCAGGCAAACGCGGCAAATTGACATAATGTCCCACACAAAGACATCATCAGGCGAATGAAGGCAATAGTGGCTTGGAAGCATAGATGGTCCGCGCTCTTGGAGCGTTGTGCAGTTTGCAATCGAAGAAGAAGCTTGCGGCGGGGAGACGACGGGAAACACTCTTGTTCAGCAACGAAGAGAAGGAGAAATGGATCAAGGATCCTGTGGAGAGAGAGACCGCTGTGGCAAGAAAGCCAGTTGAAGACGCAGAGACAGCAATTAAACAGTCACAGGAAGAACTGAGAAATGCTGAAAACACGGGATTGACTACCACCAAGCCTGACACAACATTGGAGGGGATATTGAACACCATCGCAGATATTCTGAGTGATTTTGAACATTCTGACGACGGTCAGGATGGGGGAAGATGATGATGATGATGAAGATATTCCTGAGCGGAGCAAACATAGCGAACATGATGAACCCGGCTGGGTGATGGGCACGAGCTCTAAAACAGTACAGCATCGCATGGACCGTTTTCGGCCGAATCAGAGAACGCGTGACGAATGGACACAACCAGGCTCCGTAGACGTGGCCGACTATGTCTGTGAGGGTGATTAGAAGTACAGCATCACCGAATTGATGGTTCCGGCGGTTGTTCAAATGCTAAGGGAAGAGGATACAACCTGTTCTATGCCGAAGACATTTGGTGAGGCAATGGAGACAGTTGATAGCGTCCCTGGAATATGGCAAATGTTGCAAGTGACTTCTCGACTGGGGAGTAGTCAAATGAGGCTTGGATTGCCGAAACCCCAGACACACAAAGTCATTCTGTCGCTCCCACCCACCCTAGCACCAGATTCGTCAATGATGCAGATATCGAAGCTTGTTGAACCCTGAAGCTATAACCCCTGTAGACAGCGTCCCAAACTAATCACAATATAGAAATCGGATTCCGACAAGGATATGGTGACGGCCATTGCATCGCCTGAGGAATGAATGGGCAAATTGGTATTCCTGACGATGTATCACTTCGAAAAGCAATAAATGTACCTATTTTGCTATGTGTCAGATTTACTTGATTTTGGTGACCAAATTGTGAGACACGATAATATGTCTGTGCATCTGGAATAGTGGGATAGTCCATGCGAATGATCGAGAATTCGAATCGTGTTGACTGACGACCAATGAACTCGATATGGACCTTCTGGTTACTGTTAACTCAGACAGGCTAAACCGAATTAGAGATGAAACTCAGGAAATAAAGTTGAGTCACTGAGGTCATACAAGTGAGAGGTGAGTCGGTCAATGCGCAACACAAACCCGGATGAATGACGACCGCCATGCTGCATACTATCAGGCAGCCAACTGCATAACTCTCTGCACAGACCTGGTACACATGGTCAAGATTTTGAAAATTGCGTATGGTAGGTCATGGAAATCACGGATACTGAGCTGGATGAGGAAAGGTTAAGCAGTTGGGCTCAATATATCGAAAACTAGTGAACGGATATATACGCGGTTAATTGCCAGCTGACAGCGCTGGAACGTGATAGGCTATTGTCATTTATCACCCAGATACTGTGTCAAGTTGTGGAACAGAAATTGAGCAGCTGGGAAGCTTTTGGATTCAAATGATTATATATAGAAACAATTTATTGGCTGCCAATAACCACTGTATTCATCTTTGCAGACAATTGGTGAGCATCCACCGACTGTTAGTATGTCATTAAGTTGAGCATCAACAGAGCGTCAACAATTTTTAGTTCTACATTTTGGGCAAACTGATGGCTGCATAGTTACATCCTTCCAAACTCGCTGGATTGGCGGTTTTTATAGACAAAATCGATAGTGACACTCTCTTCGACCTATCCTGGACATGAGTGTCAACGATGCCTCGAAGATTGTTGGTCTTGTATGTTGGAAAATCACAGGGTGAACCTACCCCTTCAACCCATAATCGTAGTATCAGCTGCCTCTATGCGCAACAATGCTACAGACGATATCCCTAACACCCCCTAACAATGAGCGTCAATAAAGCGTCAAAAAATTTTGGTCTTGCATGATTGACACTCAAGGCGCTCTGCATCAAGTGTAACTCATAATCAATGTATCAGCCGCCTTTATGGACAACAATGCGAGTGCCGAGTAAGCTACCACCTCCCAAAAATGAGCGTCAACGGAGCATCAACGATTTCAGGTCTTGCATGTTGCCCACTCTAAGGGATATAGCACAACGTTATCCAATAACCAGCGTATCTGCTCCCGTTATTGGTGAAAATTCTAGTGATGATGCAGATACCACCTCCTAAATATGAGCGTCAACAGAGCTTCAACCATTTGGGACTTGCATCTCGGACAATCTAGGGGCTATGGAACATCGTTATCCCATATTGAACTTATTGGCTGCCTTTATGGGGAAAAATGCTTCTGACGATTTCGTTACGACCTTCTAAATATGAGCGTCAACAGAGCGTCAACCATTTTGGTCTCGCATCACGGACAATCTAGGGACTATGGAACATAGTTATCCCATATTGAACTCATTGGCTGCCTTTATGGGGAACAATGCTATGGACGATGTCGTTACAACCTCCTAATAATTAGCGTCAAAGGAGCATCAACCATTTTTGGTCTTGCATCCTGCACACTCTAGGGGCTATGGAACGTCGTCATCCTATATTCAACTTTTCGGCTGCGTTTATGGGCACAAATGCTAGTGACGATATCACGTCCACCTCCTACAATTCAGTGCCCACAGACCGTCAACAGTTTCTTTGGGGGCACAATACGCTACACAGTAATCGACTGTATTGTGTTGTTCCTGTATTGAGTCGTACGCGGCCAGTCTTTGCAATATATTTTTTTATACAACTTCGCAAATATGCATGCAATGTCTTATGGATCTGACTATTTTTCGCTTGTAGCTCTAGTCAATATATACAAATCTGCATTCTTCATTACAGTAATGTAACTTGTGGCAGCATCTCGAGTCGTTGCACCCAGCAATCAAATTCCGACCGCAGTGTCGGATTCAAAGTGTTGAAATACCCCATTCCTTGAGGCTATGATCACTTCCAAGGATGAACGTGTCTTTATTCGTGGTTTGAGCGCCCATCCTTCACAGACCATCTTCGATGCTTGGTGGGCATCAAGGAATGTAGGCTCGAAGCGGCCTATTGCGCTGAATAATTCTAGGCATGTGCACTGGTGGCGATTCTATTTAGCCTGCGGAATTGAGGAGACCGGCAACCCTGGCATCATATGTATCATTTGTCATCAATTTCTTCTCGATTCATCAGAACATGGGACCAGCTCAATCGGGACACACTTGTGGGCCAAGCTGATATCACAAAGTTAAACGAATTATCAGAGTCGGAGGTTACTGAATTGACAAGTTTGACAGTCGTTAAAACTGCAGTGGGCATTGTGATGCCGCAAGGAAGTCGAGGAATCCCAATAGTAAGTTCGCTGAGAAAACTCATATTGGAATTCCAGGTTCATCCATATTGACCGAAGTGACAGACAAAACGTTCCAAACTTGCAGCTAAAGACTTTGAAAGATCCAAATTTCACCAAGACACGTGGAATCGCTCCCTCATGGTAGGATTGGTTTCGGCTCGGATTCTGTGGAACGCTACATCAAATCTAGAGCTACGACGGTCAAATAAGGGGTTAAGTGATGAACTAGTGCCGCAGTCCGCAACGACCGTTGGGAACATTTACTGCAGGCACGATTCCCCGACCATGGATGCAATCCAGAAACAATTGCTGTCACGAAGTAAAGTTTGTTTAGCTTTGGGCGGATGGACAGGAACGAAGAAACTAGTCATAATGTCGGTTATGGCTTATTATATGGATCGCATTAGGGCATTGCGTGAAGTTCAACCTGCTTTCAATGAGGTTGATCGCCTGTTCATTTCCCTTTTCGAAAGCTGAATAAGGCTGATGAGTCCAGGGGCAACATGCTGGAGCAAGGCTAGCCGCACATTTGAAGGACATGCTTGATCATGGCGAGCTTACCGACGGCCGTTTGCTTCGAATTACGACTGATAATGCCGCCTCAAATCACTCGATGACACACGAGCTGCAATCAACCATTGAGGCCTCTTGAATCGAGTGGCCTGCATTGAGGAAGCACATACCGTTGTGGTGAAACGGCGGAGCTAGATGTCATAGAGCTCATCATCAATACTCGGCCACACCTCTCACGGCATTCCAAAAGGAATTCGTGAGATAGAGCGGTTCTGGCTCGAGGAGCGTAGGAAGAGAGTGAGAAGGAATGATACTACCCGGCTGTGAGGATCCACGCAATTGCACGGATCCACACGGAGTGTCGGAAAGAGCGAGTGAGATCAAATGATGCGAATGATGCAGTGTATAATTCATTGTATGATAAAATGATGAGATGAGATCCAAGATGCAATGCAAGCTATCTACCCCGGGGCCTCCCGAATATAGACCCCCCGTCACTCCGCCCATCTCCGCCACCCCTGTATCCCCGAACACCCCCGTCGCTGAGTCCGTCTCCATCATCGTTGTATCTCCGAACAGCTGCCGTAGCTCAGTCCTCTGTCAAGTTGATTGGTGGTGGTGGTGGGAAACGGATTTTCCCGCCACAACTCCTCCCTGGCCCTTTGTGCGAAGCAAACGTCTCCTCGTCCATCCGATATAACCTTATACCCAAACCCGAATGAATATACAAATGTCCTAAACGCATAGGAAAACCATGAACTCAAAGGAAAACTATAAACCGAAAGGAAAAACTATAAACCCAAAGGAAACCCATAAACTCAAAAGGAAAAACATGAAGACTCACACTCCTTGCGCACCCACTTTCTCCTGCCACCCTCTGTGTCAGCATTTCTTTTGCCTTGACCGCTTGTGAAGTACGAGATGTTGGCATGCCGAGTATCAACTCACACTATCGCCTCACGCCTCGCGTACAAGACCGCTGTGACCTGTGCCCGGGCCTCTATAAACAACTCGGGGTCTTCATTTACTGCTTGTTGGAAGCTAGGTACGGCTTGGTTCCCCATTATTCTCCCTTGGTGTGCCAACATCTTCGTCTCGTCGTCCAACATTCTCTTGCAGTTGGGGTCGAGGCCAAGCTCTTCTAGGAAGCAGCTCACTTATTCATCATCCTCAGTGTTGTCGTCCTCGGAACTGCTGCTCTCACTGCCGGGAGTGGCAGGTCGGTCGGGTCTCAGAGTGCCTTTCTGCTTAGGATTGGTAGGCCTCTCTGGAGTCGGACTGGCATCATTTCCGGTTGGCGCTGGCGGGATCATACCGGCATCCTTCTCGGTTGGCGCTCGCATGATCATACCAGCATCTGTCTTGGTGGGTGCTGGCGGGGCTGTATAGGCGTCTGTCTCGGAGGGAGTGCTGGTTCCATCCTCAGAACCATCCTCGGCCAGGTCCATCAAGAGCCCTCAAAAGTTACTCTCATCCTTTTCCTGTTCTTTTCCCTTGGTTGGTGATGGTGGCGGTGGGAGAATCTTGCTCTTATCGGGGGATGGAGGTGGAACGGGTATCTCATGGTCAGCAGGCGGTAGTGATGGTGAGATGGTACCTAGTCAATTGGCGTGATTGCGGTCATCGGTGCCAGAGTAATACCCAAGTGGCACTACTAACCCCCGATACCATTTCAGATCCATAGCTTTGTAGTCGATCCATACTTCCAGCTGAGGGCAGTCATTGTTTGAAAGCTTTTAAGCTTCCTGGAAGTCGCCGGAAGTATACCACTTGTTCACTTTCGACTTCCGATGTTGCGTGGGAAGACGGTTGACACATGCAGGATTGCGGCATTTCTTCGCTAGTCCAGGATCCCTGGATGACTGGTTGGCGAACGCGGTAAATAGCATCCACGTCTCACTTCCGCTGGAGTCGTTTAGGATTTCCTGGAGTTCGGGATAGTGTAGCCAGATGTCTCCCAGCTTCTTCGTTGCCCGTGTCTTCCTCTGCTGCGCATAGTGATGTTGGTTTATCATGTCCCTAACCCTGCCGGAGCTGTCGAGAGGCTTAAGGAAGTCATTGTATCGCTTGTTCTTCAACTTCTTGCAGTCGAGGTTTCTTTCCACAAAGTTCGACAGCCAAGCGAACTAGGCGTTGACGGCATCGGAAATGTCGCTCAAGAGATCATAGATCTCGACCATGAGATCCGGTTGGTTTTGGGAGGAGAGCGGTTGAGCTGCGATCTCCACGGCTTCTTGTAGCGATCTGACAGGTCTATTGGAAAAGAATTCCCTGCTGAGGTGTGATAGTATCTCTGACGAAATGGTTACTCGAGAGGGGTCGCTAGCGATAGTAGAGATATCCAAGGAGGGGGTATATGTTGTAACGGCGATGGAAGTGGCTGCAGTGAAGGTGGCTGCAGTCGAGGTGGCTTCGGTGGTAGTGAGTGGCGCTGGGGAAGAGTTGAGGCTCGTAGCAGCGGTGGTAGTAGTTGTTAAGGACGCTTCGATATCCATGGCATCGTGGAGTACAGCTGCGATGTCGCTGATAGATGTAAATGACATGTCGGTCGTCAGTTATAGTTGAGATGGTGATATTGGTCGCAGTTGTGTGTGCGCAGAGGGAGGTGAACGGTACAGGCGGGGGTTCTCTTTCCTTAGAAA
>Ga0307512_10000715_pt1 | contig 49325 bp, 49 predicted proteins | sample 14_EM_MG_FD_200267 | JGI IMG/M metagenome (GOLD analysis project Ga0307512, IMG submission 200267) | Populus trichocarpa ectomycorrhiza microbial communities from riparian zone in the Pacific Northwest, United States - 14_EM | ecosystem: Host-associated > Plants > Roots > Unclassified | place...
CATCTGTTTCGATAATTACTTCTCTCTCATGGTGAGAATGTTGAAGTGGAGGTGCCGTTGTAAATGTCATTACCATTGTTTCACAGGCCAGCTGTTGTTCTAATTCCCATACAAAGGGTTCATCCTGCTTGGTAAGCCTTGTCAATGGTTCCGCTTTCTTAGAATATTTTAGTATGCATAGTCGATAATAATTGCAAAACCCCAGGAACTGTTGTACTTTGACAAGATAATGAAATCGTCCATTCCATGGCTTCTTCTCCCGGCTCCAATTTTGCACAGTCCCAACCTTATCCTCATCCATGGAAATATCCTTTGTCGATATAACCAACCTCAAATACCTTACTGGTTCCTTATGGAACTTGCAGTTGTCTGGTTTCATGTATAATTCTGCTTCCAACAATCGCTGCATAATCCACTTAACATGGCCAACATGCTCTTCCTCAGAATTACTATATATCAGTACATCATCCAGATGCTGAAGCGAACTCATCCAAGGCTTCCCTAATGGCATTATTGATATAACCTTGGAAATCCGCTGGTGCATTTGTTGTGCCAAACTGCATTTCAGTAGCTTCCTACAGCCCATATCTTGTCCGAAAAGCTAACTTATGCTCATCCCCTTCCATAAACCGAAGAAAATTATATGCTCCTTGTACACCCTGCTTGGTATATATCCAGGCTTTTCCTAGAAGGTGCATTGTTTCTTTCCTGAATGGAAGGGGATACCGGTTCACAATTGTCTTACTATTGATATGTCCATAGTAAATACAGAATTGTAATCCTCCACGGCGTCTCATCCTGAACAATATGGGTGCCGTGAACGGTGACAATTACTGTCGAATTAACCTCCTGGACATATTCTCCTCAAGCCACTCCTTCAATACGACCAACGCAGCTCTTGACATTGAATATAATTGTCCTCTGGTTGGTGTTTCACCATCCTTCATCCGAGCCTCATGGTCAATCCCAGGTCGATGTGGTTGTAATGTGTCTGCCAACAACTGATTAAACAACGGGAGGAATTCATGATACTGTTTCGGAACAATCTCTTCCAAAGGCCATTCCTTCAAATGCTTTGGTTCTATAGCTTTATTAATATCGTATAAAGATGCTTTATATACGATAAGATTCCCTTTCTTAACCGTATGGAAGAAGGACGCCCCATTTAAGATAACAGTATTCCCTCCAAATGGTCTGGGGGGTCGAATCTGTGGCTTGAATATCTTTTTACTCTGGTTGACTGGTTCTGGGGGTTCCTTCCGGGACTCCTTGAACTGTTACTGATGCATCATGGCAATATGTAATGCAATATTGGGAGCCAAATGTAACAGTATTCGACGCAAAGCGTACTGCTGCATCATGTGATGGTCGCCGTGTCATCCCTAGAACATTTGGATAATGTCCTAACTTTGTAATGAACATAGGTAACTGTTCCTTATGATATTCAATCTCCATGCCAACATTCGCAATATGTGTAATATCCCCGGATTCATTACACCGTCCATCGATTCGTTCCTCCAGTTTGTTCTCTTCCATCTCCTGAAGCTGTAACGGGTAATCGTGAGCAAAATCTTGATCCATAAACAGAATGCCAGTAGCTCCGGAATCAATCACTGTATGTGTTGGTATCTCTCGGTTATTCACGGTCAATGTGCAGGTTAGAACTCTATGTTTCCCTTCCATTGATCCTTCCAATACCTCCACCTTGCTAACTGATAATCGCGAAATTCCAAAACATTTCAAAGCATTAAAAACAAAACTTTTTCTGTCAACCAAACTGCCATCCTGCTGAGGTTGAACTAATCTTTTCCCGATTCTTCGGAGCCTTCCTTGGTTCGTACATCCTTCATCTCCGCTCCAGCCACCATGACCATCTGAGCCTTCTTCCTTGCTGCACATTCTGCTGCCCTGTTGTAACACCCACCACAGTATCAACACCTCCCATCAGCGAACCGGTTCGCCCTCTCCTCTGCCAAATTCCTCCTGTTTCCAGCGCTAAACTCCATTGGCCCTGGTCCAGTATATCCAGCCATCGTTCCAACTGGAGCTATCTCTGGGGCTTTCGGAACCGGAGGGGTCCTGGGGGAAGCAAATCCTACCTCTCCTCCCATATTTTGTGCAACCTTTTCCGCACTTCATTGTCGGATCTAATTTTCCCGTTTGTGGCCTATCTTCAAAAATGCGGGAAGCTTTTCAGGAATATCACTATAGGTAAATGAGTCCGTCATTTGCTCAGACAACCCCATCCTCAGTGCGTTCCGCAGAGCCGAAGAGTTCCAATCAAGATCAGTGGCGATAAGTTGAAACTGAGCATAATACTGAGATAACTCACAGGTCTTTGGCTTAATTTCCCGCATCTTTCGTTCCATGGTGGCTACTCGGTAGGGGTCCCCAAAAGCTGCTTCTAGAAGTTGTCTAAATAGTGTTAGGTCTTCCAGCCCAATAGTTCCGTCCTCCTGAACGTGTGGCAAAATCTGGCCTCAGCCTACTTCCCTCTGGCGATTGAATGTGTACCGCATCTTCAACTGTTCTTCAGGAAAGTGGGCAGGCTTATATCATATTACCATCCACAGTTGAGCAATGCAGCCTCTCAAATTAGTTCGATCTGACCCTGAAAAATCCGGCGAGTCGGGAAGTTTATGACATCTTCCTTCGTAAATGTCCGGAGCGGCCAGGACCGCCCCGGCTCCCAATGTCAAGGCATTTGCTAACTGCATCCTCAAACTGCAGGCTTCCTCACCAGATTGCTGTGCATCCTTGGTCAAATCCGCCAGTTCGTGTCGCAGGTTCTCGTTCGTTACTGGTGCCGCTGGTGCCCTCCTGGCTTTGTCCCGTTCGTATGTCAGAGTCTGTATCCGTTCCTCTCACTCGGTATGGTCGCACAATTGCGGCAGGAACTGCTTCGTCTGTAGATGTGTCATTTGCCGCTGCAGGTCGATGACTTGTTGTGGATGGCTGCACACCATCTGTTCTTCGTGGATGGACTGGGAATACTGTGCCACCCACATTACTACCTCCTCTGTCTGTGCGAATGCATGCATCAGTTCGTCCATTCCGATGACGTCCCCCATTAAGTAGATGAGTCCCATGATGACACCCAACTCTTCGTGAGACACCAGGGCCGTTCGGGGTTCTGTTGATCCTGACATTGAAGTGGATCAAGCATATCTACCATTACCAACTATATGCGTAGATTTCGGAGGCGGTCGGGGTCAGGGTTATTACAACAATTAGCAGAATGCAAAAGGACGTTGCTGTTTTTACTGCCACTGCTGCGTGTCCAACTGTCGAATGTGTTCCGGCAAAATTATGTTCATCGCAAACACGCGGTTCTTCAGGATCGCAAGGACACCAAGAATGGGCTCCTGAATCCCGAGTTCAATGTGGACCAAACACAGGATCGTTAATACCGAGTCAGCCGACTTCCCTGGCCGCATCTGTTCAGTACGGATTCCAAGGGGAGGGGACAGTTGACTGTTGCCGAAAATAAACTTAGAGAGGTTCGTCATCGATGGTTGCTGCCAATGAAACTTCGATACTCTCGAAATCAGTCTAAGGTTAAGGTTCAAAAACAAGTCTAGGTGTTCCGGCGAGATCAAATCAATTCGTTTGTGAGTTACAGTAACTGACGTACTTGTGCATTCGAAAATTGTGGTTTATCAGAGCAAGGTTCGCAATAATACTTACACCCTGTACAGGGTTGCAGGCACATTCAATATTACGTACATTGAAATAGGACTGGTTCTAGTGTAACAGGCGGGGTCAGGCGTAAGTGATATTGATAACTGAAATGTGATATCAGAAAACCAAACAAGAGGCGCTCAAAATTCGGATCGAGGAAATCAAGACATGACTAGAGTCGGAATTCATTTCAAAGTGGTAATTTGCTTTGGAATACAAGAGAAAAAGTAGTGAGAGAAGAAAAGGAAACCATCCAACGCCAACAACACTCTCTTGATATACAGTTCGTATGCCACCCTCGAACCATTCCTCCTGCTCCGATGTACCATCCGAATCTCATCACAGGATTGTACCCACAACCCACACAACTGCTAATTGGTTCAACCACGCCATATCATCGGACGTCGCAACAGCTCAAGCCACTTCCCTATCTTTCTTAATTATACCGCCACCATCTTGCCGCTTCCGCGATGTCTCCCAAGGTCTCCATCTTTCCATAACACAATTTCTTTGACACCCTTCCACTCTTCATATCTCTTAACCCCAAGTACCTCCATACATTCCAGCGCGGTAACAGGCTGTGTGTTTAATATGGCAGCAAAAGGTAATGGTGGTGTAGGCTGGAAGAAGGGATATATATCCTCGAGTACCAGCGATTTTGTGGTTCAACGATTATCCTCTGGGTTTTGTTGGTTAACGAACACAAAACGGCACACCAGTCAGCATCCCGCACCACCAGGATTTCCGTGAATGACAAGCCTCGAGACGAGGTTTCGCACTCGCGGTGAAGACAATTTGCATCACCGAGCATTCTTTTGGCATCTCATACCACCCTTACCGCTCAGACCTCCTGCATCTCGGGGTAAACTGAGTTGTTTTCAAGTTGTCCCAACTGTGCACCCATCAAACACGGCAACAAACGCATAACGGTGCAAAAAGCAGACGCAACTGATGTTATAAGATAGAGAACACGTCATTGATCACTTTGGGATGATTTTAGCACTGCCAAAGGGAGATTTCCACCGGGAAGCTGAAGATATATACAATCGATGGTTCAAAGTATTGTGCCAAAAATGAGTGCAATACGATGACAATCACGCCAAGAAGGCATAAACACCCTTCAAGCGGTGCAAATAGACCTTCAGACTTTGCTGTCACAGTGAAAATCAATGCTGAGTTGAATCTGAGTTCAATCTGGTGGCAATTGACCTCATAATTGAATGATTTTGAAGGGATCTCGACTGCGGGTATTGTCACCGTGTAGAGTCTAGCGCGGTCAACACTGCGTCTCCTTTGTTTGTAAAATTCCTCCCGGTTCGCTCAAATAGGAGTCTACCTCGCCGGCCGTTGCATATGAATGCAGAGGATGTTATTCGTTCAGTCTTATGGTCGAGCATCCATATCGGATGATGCCTTCCCACAGCACTGACCAGGTCACGTGTCCAGTCGTACGAAATGTTAGAAGTCTCGCAAATTGTCAGAATCAACACAAGCATGGGCCTTCAGGGATGTCTCAACATCCGCATGCTAAGTGACGCGTTTCTGTACCGGGTGGCCAGACGGATTCTTCGCAATGAGGGAGTTCCATAGCCTCTGCAATCCAAGGTCAGAACTCCACCCCCTCATGTTCGCTGAACAATTCTCATGTTATAGATATCACTCAAAGCGTGATTTTCACTCCTTCCGCAACACAGTGACGGTCAATAAATACTCCAACTGCCACAACGGGAACAAGCAGTCGTAACACATCAGCGCCCTGCGGAATCACACAGACAGACCCAACGGATCACGTTGTATCCAGCCCTGCATCCGGCATTGCTAGTACTTCCACTCCTCTCAGCCCTCTTGAAAACCTGCCTACCCCCATCCCTAATCCAGAAGCCCTCACGATCATTACCAATCAACTGCGAACCCGAGCTATAGAATGGGATCAGAGACAGAGGTAGTGGCAATCGCAACTGCAGGCAGTGTCTACACCTCGATAAGTGGTCTCCGGCAGTTGTAGCATCCATCGATTGGTCACTCTGACATGACGCGTCTTGTATTTGCATCAGGCAGGCTTCTGGACCTCTACATGTCAAACAGACGGCCATTTATGAGTTCAAGGGACTTAGAGATGCTAAGTTGTGCAACGCCACACGTTGGGAAACCATTAGCTGAAGCCCCACACTGGTAGATAATAGAGACGTGCTGGAACACCGCAATGCAGCAAAAGAACATTTGATCCATACCATTTGATGCAGGCACAAAGGAGATCATGAAAGAGGTATACTGAAGCAACGGCCCACGTTGCATATTACACACTCCAACCGGTACCCTGTTCGCGCTCAAGTGGATAAGGTTAAATCAAATCTTATTCAATCAGCACGAGACAACATGGCAGAGCTTAATGATCACCACCGCTTTGAATCCACCGCAGAGTGTTTGGAATTCATTGATTCCCTTCTGGCAGACAATAAATATCTGGTACCTATAGCAGAGCATGTGGAAGGCAGGGTACGCGGTCCAAATCCAACCCAAAGAGAGTCCAAAGCTGCAAACAAACGGCTACAGTCCACTTTACTTTCTGGTGCAAGCAATCCCACGGTGTATGTACATCAACTTATATCATCGGGCGAATAACCACGGTATGTATGCTGATGGATTGTATTATTGCATGCTTGATGACATGGACGGTCTCATACCCTCGCCACTGATTATGTTTACCTGCACCGCTTTGCGCTATGCTCTCCTGCAGTGGGAAAAGAACAAGGGCATTCATTGGACACCTTCCAAGTCAAAGTTGAAGGCGGAAGTACCTGATCACACAAACTACTTTAATCACAAGAATGCGGGCGGTAAGAACGCAACCAGCTGCGCTGCAACGGAAGGCAAGTTGTTAAGCTCACCTGGCGTTGCAGACACATATACATTTGTGATGAATACTCGGAACACACTACCGGAGAGCTACCAGCAGAGGGTGTATATCATCACTCTTGCTGCAGTCTAGCGTCAGATCCAACAGGCGGAGAACCCAACACCTGACGTGGTGAATGATGTGGATGCAGCGCGTATTGACAATGCGATTCTTCTTGAATATTTGGGCTCTGAAGTGGCGCTTGTGGAGCCTGTGATGAGAAGCACTGACCCAAAGATCACGATTCACAACAATTGCACAGATGACAAACTTCATTTCGGAATGCCAGTGGGCAGCGGGGATTATCAAGATGAAGGTGATGAAATCGACGTGCTCGAAGCCAACCACAATGCCAGCCAGTGATGATGCCCTGTGACTGAACTCGAGACGTTTGACCTGGGAACCTGTGATGTCAACGGGTCTGACGGTGAGTATGGCGACGAGTCGGATGCGGATGAGGAGGAATACGCATCACAAGCCAATGATGGATCAACGCAGAATGTGTAGGACTGAGGGCATAGTACTAGAGAGTGTGAAGATTGGACTGAATATTTCAGACCTGTAAAATATGATAATGGCAAAGCAAATGCAATGACAAGCGTGCTATCCGAAGCGATAACTGAATTGCAATATGTGAAGCTAAACATATCTACGGCGAGTGCAGCATCTGATATATAGCAATAGCGGAGAAGTAAAATGTTGCTATCGGCCGAAGACAAGTATAAACATTGCCATGCGTTATGCGAATGACTACAGCACATCTGCAGTCCCTGCGAAGAGTGTAATACACGTGTCGTTCTGATGGTGTCTATACCAGGAGCAACGTAATGCAGGTAAGTATGTAATGTGACCCGTCCCCCGGGCGACCGGAAGCGTGTAATGCTATGTCAGAGGGTATGAGGATCTGTCAGAGCCATCAGAGCTGTCCAGAACTCCTGGGTGTTTCAGATGGTAACTAGTGTCGTTGCGGACGCTATATCTAGTTCCGTAACATCCCCATTGTGACTATTACCACTCCACCATCACCATTGCCACTACGATAGCCACCATTAACTTCATCATGGTAGAAGCAACCTCTATTGACTGACGACAAAACATCCTATCCTGTTGGTTAAGTCTACTTTACAACTGTCGACCAGCACCGCAGAAATGACATTGTTCAGTATCTGCCTGGGATATTGTCATCCATGAAGGAAACCATGCTATGGACGATGTCATTGTCAAGCCAGTGATAGGCATAGAACCCCGTGGTTGCCACGCCTTTAACAGCGAGTAGTTGCGGGAGGTTTATACAATGCATGATGATCCTGTGCAGCGTAAAGAGTAGGACTGCATGGCTAAGATGGAACAGGAGATGGAACTGGCAGTGGCGATGGAGAGTCCTCTTGCAAAGCAGATGCAGCACCTGAAGGAAATCCGTCACCTGGTAAGTGAAACCCATGTATGTTATGCTTCCTCGCAATGTATGATATTGCGCATCATAGATTATAGACACGAAGTCCGGAGATCAGAAAATCAGCATCATCGTGATGGCTGTCCTGTCCAGCACTAATGCCAATGGATTGGTTACCAGAAGTGCTGGCAGTGGGCCAGCATACGATGCTCTGTTTACTGAATGAAAAGGTGCATAGGAGAACTCTGTAGGTATTTGCTTGCACGTTGCATTACTTATGGAGTCTCAGAGCACTTGGTCATCCAAGAAGACTCTCATGGGAAGAGATGGTTTTCATGCAGAGGTTGCCGAACATATTAGAAAAAGAATTTCTCAGTCAACGCTATATTGACGAAGATTAGTCTGGTGATAAGAAGTAGAGGAGGACACAATCAATGAGTATGGTGCGATCGCAAAACTCGCCCGAAAGACTGGCACACTTATGGAAAAACAGTAAATACATAATCTTCGGAAGAAGATTCTTGCCTACTGGCCCCAGGACCTTCCCGGCAGTGAGAACTTAGTCACATCTAGAGCTGTCAATGACCGCAAGAAGGTCAAGGAGGCATTGGAAGATGGTTACTTGCGAATCATTTCCAGATCATAGGTTGAACTATTAGGGAAATACAGAATGTTATGATTTTGTAAACGGATTAGATTATATACGCATCAATTTAGACAATGTTTTGCCGACTTGTATGAGCTGTTGTTGCATGGGATTCTTGTATCAGCTCATACAATGGTTCTAATACTAGATCATACAAGTTCATACCCGTTCATACAAGCTCGTACCAGTCTGTACAAGCTCATATCACTTTGTATCAGCTTATACAAGCTTGTATTAGTTCATACAATCTTAAAGCCCTCCCTGCTTGTACCAGCCTCACAAGTTCATACAAGTTCATGCAAGTTCATACAAGTTTATACTAGCTAGAGTTAACAACGGTTCCGGACCGTCACTTCGGGTCCGGGTCTGGGTCGGAACACAAACATTGATAAATTGACTGTCCGGGTTGTCCATACACCCGAACCATCAACCGCGTATGGTTCGATGGTAAACTCCCAACCCTTCTGAAATTGCTCGGTTGTTAGCAGGTCGCCTTGCGGGTCCATCTATCGATTGATATAAAGCCCTTGTCTTTGCGGTGTATTTATCATATCTTCCCAAAATCGTGTTTTCGACAACCAATAAAACGGGTTTCCATGCTGTGCAGCTTGTAATCTCAATTAATTTGGAATCCGTGTTTTTCCTCTTATACATTGTATTTTTGGCTATACAGGTGGTCAATAGTTCTGTTATGAGCTCATTAATCTGCGTAACGCCTTGATAAAGACAATATGCACGACCAGATGTTGTTGAAGCTCCATTGACTCTCTGTTTCATGATGGGGTAACGTATGTGTCATGCGCTGTGTCCAATGAAAAGGCTGCCACAACATCATCTATGAATTATCACCACATTGCGACACCGAGATTAGCCAGGATGCAAGACCAATAATCATTGACACTCTAGTGATAGTCAATTTCGGGATGAGGCAGGAAGCATGCTGCAATTGTTTTTCCATTGAAACGCGGTCATTATCTGACTTATGCATGTTGCTAATCATATTGCAACTAAGGTCACACAGGATGCACAGCCAACAATCGTTCAGGCTGCGTTGACGCTCATTTTGACAATGGGGCAGTGACCGTGTTGTTTATTGTATTGCCAAAGAAGGATGCCACTACGTTGGATATGGAAAGCAGGGGCCAGACCACTTTTCAATTACCGTACATACAAGACTACAAATCGTTAACCCTCGGTAGACGCTCATTTTCAGAATGGGGCAGTGACCGTGTTGTTCATTGTTTTACCAACAAAGGCTGCCAGTACGTTGGTTATGGAAAGCAGCGGCCAGTTCACTTTTCAATTACCATTCATACAACACTGAAAATAGTTGACACTCCGTTCACATGCATTTTCAGAATGGGAAGTGACCGTGTTGTTCATTGTTTTGCCAAAGAAGGCTGCCATTACATTTGGTATGGAAAGCAGCGGCCAGGTCACTTTTCAATTACTGTACATAGAAGACTAAAAATCGTTGACACTCCGTTGACGCTCATTTTAATGTACTGTCCAGTCAAGATTTGCTACGATTAATAATTGCATTTATAATTACTTGAACTTAGTGGTTGCCTTCCAGCCTGATTAGGACATGGCTGTATGGGGAAGCCAAGCCCAGTACTATTCTAACTCTGGTCGCTCTCATAACATTGAAATTTTTACATCTTGACAAATTGTTCATATTGCCTGGTATTTCATCGTTTATCAACAAAGTTTCTCACACAACTGCTCAATATTCTCCCATAATATATCTCTAATTATAAATCTCGATCAAACTATATAATGAACTTAGTGATAATACATTGATGCATTTTGTACGACTTTTTCTTGATGCCCTTATTCCTTCTCATTTCCATTATATTGACTGTCGGCAATGGCTTTTCATCCTGCTTTATTGTCGGTCGTATAGGCCGAATCAATCCGGGAACATTCGGTGCGGCACTAACAATCCTCTTCTCCGGGGTGTCTCAATGCTTACTGCTGTTGTCCAGTTCCATATCGGATACATTGTCTGCCTCCCAGTCGCCCTCGCTTTCATTTGGATTATCCAGATCCCCATTCCAGTTAAGCCAATTTTCGGTGTCTGAATTGCTTTCTGGTGAACTATCCTCATCACTCCCGGCAGGATGGCTGTTGACATGTCTGATTCGGCGAACATTCAATATTTGAGTTCGTCCTCCAGGGAAGTCCTTTGCAGACAAAGCTGGTGGCACAGGTGATTTTGCGATAATTTAAATGCAGCTGCACCATCATGTCCAAAGAGTGACCAGAATGCTTTGACGATCTATTCAGTATCTGAAATGTATCCTACCACTGTGATTAGTGTGTTTTGAGCCCGATACTCCTTCTGTGCAGCTCGTAGGTTTTGGCTGCCCAGCCACATCTCCAAAAAGTCGTGGACTTTAGCCATTCAGTGCAACTTCTTTTGCTTGGCCTCTCGCTTCATCTCCATGTCGTTTTGAGGACTGATTGGATCCACTTCAGGGACGTCACCGGCCAGTAATCTGTTAATAGCTCGAGCCAACAGCCTTACTACGACCTTTTCGCGAAGGCTCTTGCCTGTGGTTTTTGACTCCTTCCACCTGACGACATCTTGCGCAAGGGAAAAACTGGCCTCTACTCTGACATCGTGCGGTATGATCAACAATATGTCACGCGCCACCTTTGAGAGATCCGCGTACTTTGAGTGCATTTCTTCTTGTTGCCGCCACCAGTGGGTGATGTCCGGTAACCAAAATTTACTACTAATCTAAATTCGCTCAGAGTGGTAATTATTAAGATTTGAATTAATTTGCCCCCAGTTCTGTGGTAATTCAGGAGGTGAATTCAAATGCAGCCGGGCGGTTAACAATAAGTGTGCTGCAAGATCGCTTCGTCCAGGTGTTGTTTAGGCCACATTGTTAGGCATAAAGTATTCTTCCTCATCGCTGGACAAATCATATGGATCATAAGATGATTGACCAGATCTAGAAGCCAGTGTGGAGGAGCCGAGATTGTTGTCCGGTATGGTTTTGAACTTACTCACCTGCAATCATCGATGTTTGGCGCAGTATTCGTTCTCCATATACTTCAGAAAGGACTCCTGGTATTGTGTAATATAAGAATTCTCATCTGGAAGATTAATATCCATTCCCTTGTCCCACTTCCAAAACAAACACAACGTGTTTAATGGATCGAGACTATGAGCCGAAATGCGGAGCACACCGGTCGTTGGAGTTACTTCAGTATAATTTTTGGACAGCTTCTGCCACGTAAACTTCATGGCAAAGAATAAGTCTTCCTTCCACTGAGCCTTCTTCTTGGCCAAACCTCTCATCACGCCGTCCATGCGATCATAGATGTCATTATAGACAGTGGTGAGGTGGTGCAGAGTAACGGTATGCCATTTCGACATCCACATGGTCCAGTACCGGAATGGCCGTAAAACCTCCTTGACATACTTGACAATCGTCCGCTCATCCTGTGTTATGAATAGTGGCCGGTAATCGCTGCATTTTGGATTGTTAAGCCACACACATGTGAATTCACGTAATTGGTAGGCGCGCTCGAGAACCTCTAGTATCTGGTTCCAATGTGTGGTCACATCCATAAAAGGTAGTACTGCGATCCAGACTTTGGCTTTCTGTCAGTCGATGAACTTGTTTCGCCGACCAGGTGTCAGCGTAATCAGTCCAGCCAGCATTCTCTGCTATTTGTAGGTCAGTTTCTGCACATTCAAAATATGTTGAAATTCATACATTCTCAATGATTTTTGCTAAACCTGGTCTCATGGCTGATACCTTATTGATTCTTGCATTTCCCTCTCTTCGAAGTCTGTGACTCTTCCCAATGTCTATGCTTTCATTCTCTCCAAATTGCTGATCGCGCTCATGGGCTTCCCAAGACTTGGTGCGGCCTTAGACACCCAGACTACTCATGAATGCCCCTAAAGCAAGCTGAATGACGTGCGCCATGGATGGTGTGTGGTTTCTCAATGCAGGCCACTTGCGTCCTGAGGCCTCAAGGGTAGTTTGTACTTCGCGAGATATCGAGTAATTTGAGGAAGTGTTATCACTTGTAATTCCGAGTACACTGCCGTCAGTCAGGGCTATACAATGAAGAACTTCCTTCAAATGTCCGGCTAGCTGTGCTCCAGTATGTTGACCCATGACTTGCAATCCTCAACGAGCTTTTGAAATAGGAGAAGAATGCGCTGTCAACCTCATCCGATGCCAGATGTACTTCCCCCAAAGCCCAATTTTGATCCATATAATCGTCAATGACCAACGTTATTGCTAATTTGGTCCTTGATGTCCATCTGTCAAAAGCTTCACTCACTTTGTTTCTTGACGGCAATTGGTTCTTATTAGCATCCACTGTCAGTGTGTATTCCCTCCGGCAAATGTTGCTTAGAGTGCTGGTTGACAGGAACACCAAATCGCTTCTTCATGCATTGTATGAACGTCATAGCTCGGGGTTTGATATTGCGTTCCATGGAATATGAGCCGAAACAAAACCTAACATGAGGTAAACATTTCAGGTTTCTTGGTGAAATTCAGCAGTTTGAAAGTCCTTTGATGCCAGTTTAGAGCATTTTGTGTGTCAATTAAATGAGTATACTTCAAACCTAAATATTAAATTTGAATTTCGTTTGCGAACTTACAATTGGTATACTTCTATATCTGTTTCTCTTGAGTATGGGCAATGGAGTTTCATCGACAGTCGAACAGGTCGAATCGGTTACTTCTGATACTGTTATTTCTTTTAACTTTGCGATGTGCTCTATTGCCAGCAAGTGTTTGCCCATTGAGCATGTCCCATGTTCTGATGGATGGCGAAGGACTTGATGATAAATGATACATATGATGCCCGGACACCCTGTCTCCTCATTCCCGCGGTGTAAATCGAATCGCCACGAAGATGCATGTCGAGAATTATTCCAGGTAACAGGCCACTTCAAGCGTACATTCATTCAAGCCCACAAAGGATTGAAGATGATTTGTAAAGTAAGGTTGCTTAAATGACAAATAAAGATCCGATCGTTTTTGGAAGATATGATAACCTCTACCAACAATGTATTTAAACATTTTGTATCTGACAACGAGGTAGAATATTGAGCTTTGAGTACTTCGACCTGAATAACCGTCAGAAGATTAGATATTGTCCGGTACAAAACTGGATCTTGATTATTGATGTTAGAGCTAGACAGGAGAATCAGGTCAGACCTCTGAGACATCGGATGAATATTTGTGAAGTTGAATATAGGAGATACAAAGACTAGGCGGTTGCGATATCGTCACTAGGATTGTTGCCCATAGAGGCAGCCGATTGAATCATTATGGGTTAACGCTGTTGCATTGCTGTCTCATTATCCACGGTGCAAGCCCACACGCCGTTAACGCTCCGTTGACTAGTGTTAGCAACTGTTTCAAGTTCTGGGGTCGGTTCTGGGTCCAGTTCCGACCCGGAACTGAACCGTTGCAACGGGTCCTATCACACGAAACCCCGGACTGGTGCAATTGGGCCGGTTTTACCACCAAAAACCCGGCATTTCAACACCACTAGTTTGGCTCCAATTAAGTATCTGAGTTATGATCGTATCAGGACACAATCAACACGTAAATTGTGCAGTTTTATATGCTTTTGCACCTCCTGGTTTCAGATTTGCAATGGGACGTAGAATCGTTGAGTCGCGATCGATATCCGGCAAAGTTCACCCCAAATTGGCCGATATTTCACAGCTATTCTATGAATATTGCTCGGATCCCAAATCTGAACGCGCGAGGTGAAAGAGCGCATAAAACGGCAGAATTTACATGTTGACCATGGCATGATACGATCAGAACTCAAAAACTTAATTGAAGCCAAAGGTGTGGGAGCCTTATAGTTCGAACCACGGTCCGGTTCCAACCCAGGCAAAACCCCACGGATATATGTCCGGTCCGGGTAACAAACCCGCCAAGATGAAGGGTGTGGTGTTTTTGGCCGGGTCTCAAACCGAACCGAACTGAACCGCTAGCGAAAAACTCAAATGAGTGCAGGTTGCACGGACCCGCTGCTAACACTTCCGTTGACGATCATTTTTGGGAGGTAGTAGCAGAATCGTCCCTGGCATTTTTGCCTATAAAGGGGGCCAATATTGTGATTACAGGAGTATGTCGTTGCAGAGCCTTTGAATTATCCAAGAGGCAAGACCAAAAAGCGTTGACGCTCCGTTGACGCTCATTTTGAGGAGGTGGTAGTGTTAACGTCACAAGCATTGTTGACAATAAACGCGGCCAACATTGTGAATACGGGAGTAGATTATCGCTGAGCCCTTGGATTATCCAGGATGCAAGACGAAAAATCTTGTACACTCTGTTGACGCTCGTTTTGAGAAGGTGATAGCAATATCATCGGTGGCCATTGTGCCCATAAAGGCGGCCAATACACCGATTATGGTGTGATGCAGTTGCGCAGCCCAGTGATTATCCAAGATGCAAGACTAGAAATTGGTGATGCTCCGTTGACGTTCATTTCTAGGATGGGGCAACGAGCATACCGCATGCCTCTTTTCATCTAATGCCAGCCAATAACTCTTCTATGGATGGATGTGACTATGAAACACTTTGATTGCCAAAATGTTCAAACTAAAATCGTTGACGCTCTGTTGACGCCCACCCCAGAGACATACTGACAGTCATTGGTCACGCAATTATTTGCTTAATATTCATACCGTCATTTTTGACAGGCAACATACCGTTTGAAGGTATTATCATGTGCATCCAAACGCATCGAGGCCTTTTAGTTTCTGAGCCACCAGTATTCACATCATCAGTCGGAAAAATGACGTAGCTCCATCACCTTTTTGCACTTTCAGCCGGTATGTTACAGCATACAGATCCATCAACAAATCTTAGACATATAAACCCGATATCCTGACCTAGCTTTTTCAAGCTTGTTTTCCTCGATTCCGATGACTTACTGTAAGCACTTTTCAAATTCTCCACTATGTTCAGCAGGTCTGCGCGCAGAGTTATACTGTTACTTGCATGGACTAATGCAGCATGTCGGCTGGCATTTATCCGCATTCAGAATGTCCACTGACCGCTTGGCCTACGACTTGTATGACATCACTATCTTGAATGTTGTTAGTAAATTTCATCTCTATCGTAGGGTGTGCTTCCTAATGTAATGATAACAGGCAAGTCGATACCACGTTTGTTGGCCCTCTATCAAACAGATTTGGAGTCTAGAACTTTAGCATGGCCCGTATGACCCTTGCACACACACTGATGAAATATCCTGTATCATAATTCGGTCACTGAAATCAAGAAAAAGCAGACAAATAGCAATGTAGGTTCACAATTTGTTTTTACAAGTGACATGACCCCAAGGTTAACTATTTGGCTCTCTATACCTCCGGCGTCGCAGGAGCCGTCACTATACCTTCGTCCATATCCAATTTCTAAATGGTAATTAACTAGGGATGCTTCATGCAGGGGTAAAAGTTTAAGGGTTAAATAAACTTCGTATCAACGATCAGTATCGAATTGGGTTCCGTGACAGGTGAGAAAAGCAGTATGAATTGGTGTGACTGTGGTTTCTCCGAACCCAGCGTCATGTTAATACTTCCTGGTCGAGAAGTCACTGCCGGCATCTGCGATTGCCCGCTGACGATTTCAAGGGGCGGCATATACTCTCCCAATGTGGTCGGAGATGGTGTAGCTGCAATTGGGTCTATTTGGTAATTGATATCCGCCGGAACCTTCAATTCGGCAGTCCCGTAATTCAGATACTTTTCTTGGCAGTAGGTCACTGCGCCCCCCCATGCCGGTTGAGTCAATTCGTCAAGCCTTATCTGCTTCTGCCGAAAACTCTCCATGCGGTGCGGTAATGTTTTGGAGATTGTGCCCATCACCCAGCCAGGTTCGTCATCACTCAGCTTGCCGCACGCTGTATCTTCTTCGTCATCTTCCTTGTCTTCCCCATCCTGCTCATCGTCGGAAGTTGCAAGATGGCTCAGACTGTCTCCAATAGCATTCAACATCATTTCTAACGTTGTTTCAGTCGTTCTGGTTGTCCCCCCAGCGCTTTCAGCAGTAGTCAGATCTGTTATCTCATGCATAATCGCTGTCTCGGCGTCTTGAACTTGCGCATTTGCCACCATGGTTTCCCTCTCCACCTAATCCTCGATCAATTTCTCTTTCTCTTTGTTAACAAAGTGCGTTTCTTGTCTCATCTCCGCTGCCAGCCTCTTTTTGGATCGTAAGCTGCGCAATGCTCCCAACGCTCAGACCAGTTCTGGGACCAACTCTGTCTTGCCTTCATTCGGTTGATGTTGTCGACGACTGGACTACTTTGCCCATATGTCGTATTTGCCAGCTGGAAGAGCAGAGAAGTTCTTTTTCGGAGTATTGACCATTGTATCGTGTATTGACCTTGTTGTTGGGCGAGATGTTGTACGTTGCAAGATATGGACCAGATGGAGTAAAGCAGAGTCTTTTATGTCAAGGTTCGTATGTTTGATCAACTCGAACAAAGCAAAATCTCTGTTTTGACAGTCATTTCATTCGCAATAGTTACGCTAACTGTACAACATGACATGGGAGTTAGAGTGTGATTCGTGCAAGATCCCGGCGATGTGTTGAGACAAACATCACCAGCCTTCATTTCCATGGAAGAATTTCTTTTTTGTATGTATCAAACATGAGATATCAGCTGTCGCTCACTTCAATGTGTCCCAGAAACACAAAAACAAACAACATCAGACCGACTTACTGCAAATGGCGGGACCGTTGGAGTCACCTGCAACTTGCATCTATACGCAGCAGGATAAAACTTGAATGTGCAAGTTGACTGTCATTCATTCGATTGTGACTGGTAGCTTACTATATTTTCAATAGGACTTTCCGCTCTTCATTATCATCTTCCTCACCATTTCTACAGCAGCCAGTCATCGCTCCACAAAAACCTAAGCCCGGTATGATTCAATCCGAACCAAACCAAACAACGGGCGCTTCATCCACCTAGCCCCTCGCTGAGACACAGCAGCAACGCAGACACCAGTTAGTCCACCGTGAAGCTGCCACCAAAAATATCGCCCAGGACGCATAGTTTAAAAAAGTACGTAAAACCGGACTTCGCAATAATAGGCAATAACATTCAACTGGATGTGAGTAGCTCCATATCGACGGAGAAGGTGGTCAGCAAACGATATAATGTACAGCTGGGGTATGTAGAGAGGTCCGTGACCAATTTATCGCGGCCCGCAATGGCAAACTTCCATGGTTGACGAAAATATTTGCCCGCACATTCAGTGAAATCGGTCATTATAATGTCGTCGGCCCTTGCATTTTCGAAGACTAATTTCGTGATGAAGGTCCCCGGAAGTGGACAAAACAGGCTTTAAAGACCCTAGAGGAGGCTATGGGGTTGTGTATAGTTGAGGTCATAGCCGAATCTTCATTTTGAACACCAGAACTAATTTCTTGTAGGTTTTCAACATGTCTGCCACTCTGGCGAGGCAAGGAGGTCGGGTACAGCTAGAACAGTCCGATATGCGTCTTGCCTTGAATATGGCCAAAATCGCTACAGGATGGTTTTCGTGCGCCGCAATAGAGGAAACGCAACAACTAATGAAGAAATGTTGCGCCAAAGTCCAAGAAGAGAAGAAGTGAGGAGTTAGGATTCCTGGTCATCACAAGGTGAAGGTTGCGATAGAAAGTCACCCGGCAATGGTTTATAAAAATCAAATAGACCGCTGCCTTCCATGCCAAAATGGCACAGCTAAGAATCCGCAGACATGCTGGAGGCGCAAAGGAGCCGCCGCACCTCCACCAGACCTGGCGGCATCTCCGCCCGGAAGGCCGCCTCCACTCGGAGCGCAACATGCGCCACAAGGTGAAATTGATGGATATGAGAGTCAAGAAATACAAGGTATCCCAACCTTGTCTGTGTATATACATTCTTCACATCCCAACAGTCCATTTTTCAATCATAATGCATATGCCAAGGATAGCAAGCGCGATTAAGATTATATTCCAAATTTGCTGAGTACACTATCTGCTATGTAGAGATACCGCTGAGGTTCATTCTGAAGATGACAACAGCCTTTTAGGTGAATCTGCAAGTGCCGATGAGAATTGATCAAAAGGAACAGGAGTTTGGAGTATTATCATTATCTACAATTAGTGGACACTATGAAGTATATTTTAAAGGATATATTTATATGCACAATTAAAGAACAATGTAGTGATAACTGAAAACATACATGAAGAGGATAGAACGACTGCCAAAAGGCAGTTATTGATGTTCTAGGCCAAAGTGAATAGTTGCATAATGGGGATATGGATGTGCGAAAATGAGCGTCAATGGGGCATCAACGATTGTTGGTCCTGTATGTCAGGTTGTTAAAATGTGAATTAGTCGTTGTTATCATTACTCAGTGTAGTGGCCGCATTGATCCTCAGAAGAGAACGCGATACTCACCCTGCCCCATCATAACAATGAGCATCAATGTAGGGTCAACAATTTTTCGTCCTGTAAGTCAGGTTATTAAAATGTGAATCACTCGTTGTTATCTATACTCATCGTATTGCCCGTCTCTATCGGCAAAAGAGAATGCTCTACTCTCCCTGCCCCATCATCACTATGAGCGTCAACAGATCGTCAACGATTTTTTGCCCTGTAAGTCAGGTTATTACCATGGGAATTGGTCCTCATCATCTATAATCATTCTATTGACCCTCTTTCCAGGCAAAAGAGAATCCGATACTCTCCCAGCCCCATCTTCACAATGAGTGTCAACAGAGCGACAATGATTTTTGGACCGCAATCTTGAGTAATTTTGCTGGCAAGTGATCGCAGACATATAGAAACATGGTGTTGGCTGCCTTTATAGACTGATAAGCAATAGATAGTCCCACCGCAGCCTCCCGGACAATCACAACATTATTTGTTTTCAACGCTGCAACTCAGTGATTCTAACCGTTTTAGCCTATAAAACCTGTCAAAACTCCATATATAGCTATTAGCAGCCATTTGACGATGTGATCAACTATGATGCAAGGCCAAATAGTGTTGACGCTGGGTTGACACTCATTTTCACGATTGGGCAGGGAGCGTGTCGATTACTATTTAGCCATTACAGGCTGGCAATATAACGATTATGCATAACAAAAAACATGTCGCTTTTCAATTTCCTGACTTACAAGACTGAACATTGTTGACACTCGGTTGACGCTCATTTTCAGAATGGGGCAGTGAGCGTATGCCTTCGGTTTTTGGCTTTAAAGGCGGCCATTACCTCATTTTTGAATGTTTGTAACCAGTCGCCTTATAGATTAACAAGATCCAATACCAAAAATCCTTGACACTCCATTGACACTCATTTTCAAGATGGGACAGGGAGCGTGACTGTATCAGTTTGAGATATTAAGGAAGTCGATTCATTCGAAAAGAACAATCGCGTACCAAAGTCAATATTTTGCGATTGGCAGTAACATATTTAAATGCGACCATACATAGAACACCCGAAACACAGAACCGGAGATCGGAACCGACGGGTCTACCCAAATCCGGCAAAACCTGCGGGTTGACGGGTATGGGTCAACGTCGGGTTTTTGGACTGGGCTGGAACCGAACCGAACCGTTTTTGCGGTCCGAACCCGGACCGCTGGCGGGTCACCCGCACCCGTTGCTAACACTAATACTAGCTGATACAAGGTTTAACAAGTTCATCCTAACGTATATAAATTGTATTAGCTCATGTTTAGATTCCTGCAAGTTGGTGCCAGCTCTTACAAACTTGTATTTGGGTGTACCATTTCGTACAAGCCCAAACCAGTTTCTACTGTTGGTCTCTTAAGCCATACAAGCTTATATAAGTCAGTATACCAAGCCAAACTGAAATCACAAATCAAACATTATGTTGCTCAGATTCATCAGCAAAATGCATTTTAGTCACTGGAAGCCTCCAGGAGTGTCTGTGTGGATGTGGAGTGTAAACTTAGATGTGTCAATTTCAGGAGAGTATCAGACCCTAGGAGTGAATTCTTCCCAGCGTTCAGAGGAACTCGAAGCGCTGGCTACAAGCCTGGGAGCACAGACAACCAGCCTGGAACCACCTAAGAGCGGCGGCGACAAACCTGGGAGCACTGGCGACATATACTAGAGCATCTCAAATGACAGTAGAGCGGTCTGCGAAAAAGCACATTTTCTTTCGGTATCCTGCTGGTGCACCTGGAAATCATAGCGAAGACTTATCTTTCAACGATTTTTGAAACACAAGTATTCAGTTCCTACTCATATCTATTTAACTATTTAGCTATATAGCGACCCATCTGCACCCTTATAATCTGGACTGGGTGCAGGCAGCGCTTGAGAACAATTCCAGGTGCGCCTGAAATATCTATCGAGTGAACACAGGCTGTGATGGAACAAGTTTGGAGATGCATTTGGAGATCGAGATTTATTGACCTAAGAGATGCACTGGGAGGCCATGCTCGAGGCAGTTTGGAGATGCAGTTGGAGGCCAAGGTCGAGTGAATTAAGAGATGCGCTTTGCGGCCATGATCAAGCGAGTTTGGAGATGCAATTGGAGACAGAGAATATGTGAACTCAGATATGCATCAAGAGGCCATGATCAAGAGAGTATGGAGATGTACTGGGTGGCCATGATCGAGTGAGTTTGGAGATGAACTTTGCGCCCATATTCAAGCGAGGTTGGAGATGCAATTTCAGACTGAGATTGAGTGAACTCAGAGATATACAAATAGGTTGTGATCGAGTGAGTTTGGACACACAGAAAGATAATTATATGTGATGCGTAACTCATAGAGAAGCTGATTTGGACCAGTGATTTATAGTATATTTGACGCGTGGCACCAACAGGTCACATGGACCTGCAGTTTGACTAGAATACTAAGATACGCATGCGATTATGGGCGCTTGATACTATACATCATGCTGCATTCTATACAACTGCCAAATGCACTTGATTGCACGCTCCCAAGTACGCTCTGAAGTACACTCCCGGGCATTCTCCCAAAGACTCTCCCACTTGCACTCGATGCCACACAGTCAGCCTGCTTCACTGTACAGTTCGCAACCAGCGGCGAAGAAGCTCCCAAGCACACTCCTGCGCAGGTTCTCATGTACACTCCCAATTGCACTCCATGGCACACTCCTAGCCTGCTTGACTGTATGCTCGCAAGAAAGCTCCCAAGATGCTCCCAAGTACACTGAGTATGTTCTCCAGTACACACACTGGCATGCTCCCAACGAGACTCTCAGTTGCACTCCACGACTCAGAGCTAGCCTGCTTGGCTGTAAACTCCCAAAGCAGTGCTCAAGAAGCTCGCAAGCACACTCCCGAGCAAGCTCTTAAGTATAGTTCCAATAACTCATGATGGTACTCTCCTGGCCTACTTGGCTCCACGGTTCCAAGTACACTCTCCAGAGGGAACACACTCTCAATCTCACTTGATTATATGCCCACATGTACCCTTCTGCATGCTCGATCCAGGGACTTGCTGAGTTGCAGAAACCAGGGAGCGCGAGATGTCAGTTGTAGGCGCTAGGCACCGGGAGGCGTGAGGCAGGGGGCCTATGGTGGACAGTTGTTGCTGGGCAGCATGTGGCATGTGGTGTGGGCCAGATGGCGGGCAGGGTATGGTTGCTGACTCATGACGTCGGTCTATATCATAGTCTGAACCTGATCTATAGCGCTCCCTTTGAGACGACATCTCACGATTACTTATTGCGATGGTGTTGACAATTGTAATCCTAGATTCCTCAGAAATGGTACATGATTCGAACTTGGGGAGACCAGATCTCCAAATCAGATTCTCCTGTGGAATCTGGCACGCACTTCCTATTGATTGTGGCTGTAATTGTGAGTATTTGGCATGAGGCTGATGGGGATGATGGCTATGGTGATGGCAATGGTGATGGTGATGGTGATGGTGATGGCGATGGTGATTGCGCTGGCGATCGCGATGGTGATGACGGTGGTAATGGTGAGGGCGATGGCTTTGGTGATAGTAATCATAGTACGAGAAGTACTTACACAAGTAGGTCGGCAGCGTCTGTAAGGCCATACTGCCGAAAATGCCAGCGTATGAGTGCATATACGAACATATGGTTGCACACGTGGATGTGGTAAAATAATAGGGTAGATGATAAGTAAGATGATCGCTGGTGATCGCAGTGAGTTTGTGAGTCATCTAGATATTGATGTGGTTACCCGGCCGTGGACACGTCTCATACCATTCGCCAGAACCGAATCATAACTGCCATCACATCATGCCCGCTGTTAGCAGCAGACCCACTCGGCTGCCACATACGTATATTAGATAACCAAAACCCCACAATAACCACAGAACCAATGCGTACGTCTCTGCACGACATAATAATTCCCGAAACCAATCTGTGCAATTTGAGTAGCCTCACAGCGTATTCAGTGCCCAGGCAAACTCCACCTGTACTTGACTTATCTCCGGTGGTGGTGAAAACTTGTGCCGACGCCATTTGTACTGACCCAAGATCAATAGGAAAGTACGAAAAAGTAATCCCTACTAAATGTCTAATCCCACTCCTCCTGTCTCATCACCGATGAGGTCTCATCGGATGCTCTCTGACAAACTCATCAACCAATTGTTGCCTTTTCCGGCGATACTCCACAGTGTCCCAGCTAGTCCGTACATAACTGTAACCCACGCTGTATACAAGAAAATGGAGCTTCCTGCAGCGTAGCTTAGAGTCGACGATCCATTCAAATTCTCATTTGTCAGAGTCGTTGATGACCGTCGGCTCAGGATCAGAAGGCAGCTCCTCGGCAGTAGCAGGTGTATACTGGCCGAGCAAAGAGACGTGGACAATGTTGTGCATACAGACCGTCTATGGAAGGTCGAATGTGTAACCATTGCTGCTGATAGTATGACATACCGTGTACGGTCCTGCCCCTTTCAAATGCAACTCCGTGGACGATCTTGTCACCCTGAATCGAGCAGGAACCTGGATGCTGCGATCTGTAACTATGTTATTCGGAACTCCACGCTTGCAGAGAAAGTGTGCAATGATGGGCAGTGCCAATTCCTGATAGGCGATATGCTTCCTGCGGGTGATGTCGATTGCCATCTTTGTTATTCGATCAATGAGAACACTAATCCCGCTGTAGCCCGATGCCGTTGACTCTGGCAAGTCAGTGACCATGTCCATTGTGTCATCTTCCTATGCCATGATGGTATCTGCAAGGGCATGTTCATTCCACAGCTGGATTGCCGAGGCCCTTTGATTTGGTGGCATACTTTGCAGTGGCTGACATACTTCCATTCATACCAGTCCATTGCTGCCCAGTAGAAATGCCAAGATTCCAGCACAGTTGGCTGAACAGCTCAAAAATCACCCGACTTAGGGTTGTCTTGGAATGGATATATCACTTTTCCGTGTAGAGAATCAACCACAGGAACCTATATCCTCCCGCAGTAAGCCAATGCCCCCGCAACTACTTCCCATGCAGTATTCTTCCCCACAGTTCCTGTGCTGTCGGCAGTTGCTCAGTCTACCAGCTTCATCGAGAGGTCGAGAGCCAAAGAGTGAACAGCCTGAGCTCCGATAATTGCTAGAATGAGGTCAACAAATGGTTCCACTCGGGTGGTTGCCAAAAGGTGGTCCACCAGTCTTTCAGAGCCAATCTCATAGTCGAGCCGTCTAGACGGGCCATCGGTAGTATTCTTGGTGCCTTTCAGGTGTTCATTGACAAAGTAGTACGCAGATTGAATTTCCAACCACCTGGCTTGTCTTCTGGTTAGTACTTTGGACATCGGGAAGAATTCGAGATCCTTGTGGTAGTACCGGATTAAAATCTACTAATAGCCGCACATGTGATCATGCATCGACTGTTTTAGTCTGTCCACGATTGCTAATTGGTTCCGATTGCAACTTGTATAATTCAGTTAGACTTTAGAACACTTCCGGGAGTAGAAATTGACTGCCCTGGGAACCCTGAAAACACAGTTCTAAGTGAGAGTGCTTGAAATCTTGAATGCGCTCGCGTCCGGTTGGAGAAAGTTGGTGTTGGCCGAATCATAATATTGGAGAATCGGTGGCACATTGCATGTCCCTTTTGGTTTCTGGAACGGCAGCCAGGCTTCAAGAGTCAATTCCAATTTGGCCGAGCCTTCTAGTATCTTGTCACGAAATGCCGGTGCTTTGATTAGCAAATCCGTCAGTGGAAGCATCACCTTGGCATATTTCCGAAGGAATCTTCTGTAAAAGTTAGTGAATCCGAGAAGCACCTGGACATCTCAAACTGATGTCAGTGTTTGCCAGGTCTCGATTGCGGTGATCCGGTCAGACTCTATGACGATCCTAGTGGGAGGAATAACAAATCTCACACAGCCGACTTCCGAAACTTCAAATTGACACATCTGTGCATTGGTATTGAAGCCGAATTCCCTGAGTCGCTGCAGTACATGCAGCCCATCCTCCATATGCTCCATCTCGTTTGTCGAATAGTTGTGTATGTCACTGAGGTATCATACCACCAGGTCGTCAATTTGTGGTAGTACGCAATCTCCACTATACAACTGGAATGTAGCAGGTGCGTTTGTTAGACCAAGTGGTATGACCTGGTATTTGAATTGGCTATTACGCATTGGAAAAGCTGTCTTGTAGTTAGTGTTAGCAACAGTTCCATATTCCAGGGTTGGTTCCGGGTACAGTTCCGCCCCAGGACTGAACCGTTCGAACAGGTCTGTCCACACGAATACACCGACCATTGCGATTGGGCTGGTTTTACCACCAAAAAACAGGCAGTTCAAGATCACAACTTTGGCTCTGATGAAGTATTTCAGTTCTGATCGTATGGTAACATATCAGTATGTAGATTGCACAGTTCTAGCCGCTCTTACACCTCTCATTTTCAGCTTTGTAACCAGACAAATATTTGTTGAGTCGCTATCGAAAATGCGCAACTTTCATGTACAATGTGCGTTTATTCAATAACCACGGAACGATCATTAGTTTAATTGCAAATCTGAAACCGGGAGTTGAACGAACAACTAGAATTGCACATCCGACGTACTGATCATGTCATGATGTGATCAGAACTCAAATACTCGATTGGAGCGAAAGATGAAGGAACCCAAACCTGGAACTGCGGTCCAAATACAAATCAGCAAAAAAACTGCAGGTTTTTGCCCGGTCCGGGTAACAATCCTGCCAAGTCGGATCGGTTTGGGTTCCTTGGCAGCGCTTAACCCCAACAGAGGTCAAGGTTCCAGTTGCAACCCGTAACTGTTGCTACCACTCCTTGTATTCATCACCTTCCTCGATCCGGATAAGGTTATAGGTACCGCAGAGGTCCAGTTTCGTCAAAATACCGTGGCCTCCCGCACCCAGTTAATCATCTTTGAGATTAATCGAATGAGAGACCGATTTTTCACCGTCACCAGATTGAATGTGGGGTAATCCACAACAGGCTTGAACCCTCCATCCTTCGTTTTTGCAAAGCGGATTGGCGCCGACACCATCAATGATAGTCGCTGTATACACATGTTGGCTAGGATTGCCCTGATGGACCCAGTTCATGTCCTCAACACGAACTCGATTGGGTTGTGAATCCGCCCATATGGCCAGCGATTGCAGGGCTCCAAGTCAAATGCATACTCAGTTGACCGATGGGGCAGCAGTGTCTCCACCTGACCTTCACGGAAAACCTTCAACACTTCTCTCTATGTGCCTGGGATATGTCATGCATCATCTGTAACCACCGTCTTGGTTGTTGTACCGGCTCCATCTGCACACATTAGTACCCAATTCATAATAGATAAGGAGCGGTAAGGAGGAATATGCCCGAGCCCTGATATAAACTGTTTCGCAACACAAGGCACAAGCCCCGGTGCCCAAGACTTCCCTCGTTGCTCTGCATAGGGGTAGCAGTCATTCAAATTTCTCTCCTCGACCCTCGTCAGCTGCAGCTTCCGCCGCTGCTCACTACTTGCCCGTCCAGTGCCTGGGGCCTATGTTACTCACCATCAGTGATGGCTTCGACGGTAGCTCCCAGCGGCCCTATACAATCCCCAACTGTTAGGAAGAATCAACCGATGACCTGGTCACTGGCCAGTACAATGTCAAATGCTGTTGGTCCAAGTAATCCACAATCTGGGGCACCGCCGCCTCCATCGGAATACTCCTCCTCCTGAGAAGTAGATTCTGGTCCATTTCCGTGTTATTGCTGATGGTCTAACTGATCTACTGCCTCCAGTTCCGCTCCCCCTGTGGTGTGCAGAGGCAAAAGTCAACTACGTCGCCAATCGACCTCAGGATTCCTCGACTGGAACCAATGCAATCCCAAAACCCAGTCGTCAGCCAGAATTGGCACATCTATCACCCCCGATTCTTGAAGCAGTGATTACTGCTCAATATACTCAACTGTGAACGCAGTTTTTTGACTGTTACTACTGTGAGTCAATTCATGCCTGTTGTGCCCTGGAGTCATGACATATACTGGTTCATCCACAACCCGAAGCCATTTCGGAAGTCTCCGTGCCATTCAGATGCTGGTCGTACTGCAATCCATGACAGCTTGCACACATTGCATTTTCCGATATGCATCTCTCAGAAATTATAGTGAACACTATGGGACGTGTCCAGCTTGGATGTGCCACACAAGTACTGACTTGACATGTCAGGTTTTGGGCTAACCAACCACACCCCAGATTTCAAAGCGATCTGATGCCGTTGTATGCTGTCCATCGTTGCCATGAAAGTCTGCATTGCGAACTTCTCTCGCCCCAATTCTGCCTCTTCAAATCACATCCGTTGTGCCAAATGCTCAGAGAAGCCTTCGAGTGTTTTGGTCAGTGATTGTCACAGGACTTTTGTCCTACCATTTGGTGTCCTGTGTCCCTGTTTGGGGCTAGTGGCTGGTCCTGCTGTTACGGTGGGTTACCTCCTCGGGAGGACTGAGGGCAGAAGCTCACCTCCATGTTCGGAGATCTGCATCATAAGTAGTTGCCCGTAGCAGGTCGCCCTTTGAAGATATCTGTTGAGAGTCATGGTGCGGGCCGTAAGCATGACGATTGTCCTCCTTATCCGGATATGCCGTGTCTGTTTGATCCTGATTGCCCGGAGATGCCACTGCTGGTGGCGTCAGCTGCCTCTGGGATGGATGACAGGTTGCTTCGTTTGCCGCCTTTGGAAGAAGAGTCCGAAGGCTATTTCTGCTGCTCTCGTGCTGCTGCTGTTTCTGCTGCTGTTGTGGATGGTCGGTTCTGACATGTGTAACTTCCCAGGATGTGGCAATATCGAAGAATTCGTCCAAGGTATCTGTTGTGCCACAAGTGGGGGTCATCAGTCCAACTTTGTTCTTCAGAGAGTTGTGCAAGCCTGCACAGGCAATATCATAGAGGACTTCTTCATGCTTCTGAAGATTCCACCCAGCCTGGCTCCAAATAGCTTTCAAATTATTTGCATAGGCTCTGACTGAATCTTGTGGAAGTTGTAAGTATCCCTCCATCAGGGCGATTACCGCAACGCATGGGTGGTTTGTATCCCCATACACCTTGGCCATCGCATGGGAAAAGTGGTGAAAGTCCTGTAGACATCGGTCGGATTGCAAAGATGAGTGATATACCCAGTCAGAATCGTCTGTCATGTTGGCTCTCGAAGAGACATCACGCATTGGACGCGATCGGTGCCACCATGGGGTAATCGGTGCCCAAGGGAGTTGAAATTTGAGCGTTACGCATCCAGAAATTGGTCAAGCTCTTTTGCACCCCCACTGTACCAGGCGGGGTCAACCATCTTGAAGATACTATGTCTTGGGCAGACAGTACATCGTTTGGTGCATTTCGTGCTTTTGGTAGCCTGGTGATTCTGTCCAGCAGCCATTCATTTCAATTTGGCCACAATCCTCTCCTTTTCGGGTGTCTATTCGGCATTCCACTGGGCTACATTTTCGAGCACCATTACCAGTATCAACCTGTTTGGATTCGCCAAGGCTAGATGAACCTCGTCAGTAAGTTTGGAACTGAGATCATGAATATCATGATTGATCGCCCCAGTGTTGATTTTTTGACCTACGAGGCCATTGTCCAAGTCATCGTCATTTTCAATCACGGCCTCTGGTGAGACAGTTGGAATAGTCTGTGAAAATCTCGATTCAACTGCTGCTAGAAAAAAAAATCCCATTCACAGAGAATGGCACCGTTGGAGTGGACTTGCACCTTCACAGCTGTCAGAGACACCCCTTTGGCAGCTAACACTGCGCCCAGTGTCAATACCACGTGTCACGTTTAATATCACACTCCAACTGTTGATTAGGCTTTTCTTCGCGTTCTGCCTGGCTCGTATGGTAAATGCTCACTCGGGCACTGTCGCCAACTGAGTCTATTCATCGGAATGGATTCCTCAGATCCGTGAGTTCATCGAGATGACGATGCGATGGGTGATGCTGCGGAAATCTTGCCTCGAGTTTCTTCTTCCTCCACCCGAAATGCGCAAATCTCTTTTCTAATTATTCCAAGCGTTCCATGTCACCAGATCTATGTGGCTATTGACAATCCATCACTCGTTCCGTCCGTCACCTGTCTTTCTACTACTTGCTATCACTGGTATTCGGTGCTTGCAGCCAACAATGATTCCCATGGTGAAAACTTGCAAAGCAACAGCTGCTGGTGCTCTTCTCACTGGTACAAATTTCGAGATCAGATTCAAGTTACCAGAGTTTTGCGGTCGTGTGGTGAGCGCCAGGGCTAAGCAGTACTCAACGAAAGCTCTATACTCCTTTAAGAGTCTGATTTCACATAGTCTTTGCAGTTGCCAAGGGAGACGACCATTCTGCGCTCCATAACCCCTCACCGAATGTTGCATTACCCAGACCAAGTCGTTCCGTCAATTCCCTCCACACCAGATCTGGCCTCCTGGGCATCGACACATGTGAGATACCGGTTTACCATCTAAACCCCCAACTTGAACGTTAATGCTATAGTAAATACAGAGCTCCATTCAGTGGAGTTGTTCATCAAATACTTCCCTCTTGTTACATTTCTCATGCTTGATTGACTTCTGTGTGCAATAGTTGATCGCCACATAGTGCGTTGCGTCTTGTGCAATGCCGAGTAATGCTCTAAAGGCTTTGTTCATAGTGTCAGGATGGTTGCCATCACGGCAGTTTGGGGATCCCATCAATTCGGACTGTGCATATGACTGGGGACACAGAGGGGCAGCCTGATGAGCACCGGAAGGGAGGCCTTTACTGGCGGCATCACTTTTCTACCGATGGGGAGAGAGTGCTTGGAGATTGAACTTTCTGATTTCGAAACATAGAATACGACGCTGAAAGGTGATTACTTCTGGCAGGTAGTTGAGATTGTGAATCAAGGTGTTCCAACCGTGCTTGAGGTTCGATTTATCTACTTGTACATGTCTCTCGGCAGGATACTGTTGCAAGGATCAGTATGGTCAAATATGTTTGATCCAATGAGAGATTGAGTGGATCCTCGGAATGATGAATTCGGTGTCTCTCTCTTTGCAAACATCGATCCCATGCTTGATAGAATTCCGCCGGCCGGTCATTTGGTGTCGCTTCTTGGGAGGCGTCCAAGTTTCACCATTTGTTTCCTCGTCTACCTTTTGCTTCTTCACATGTTCTATTCCCACATCGGCACAATGTAAAGTGGTTTGGAAGTCATAATCGAACAACTCAGCAACTCTGAACAGCCACACTGATCCTTCCAGATGCTCCCAGATGCTCCGAGATAGGCTCCACGCAAAGCGATGTGCTCTGAGGTGCTCCGAGACTACTTCACCAGTGCTCCTGAATACTCCGGAAGTTGTGGAACAGAATCCAAGAATATCCTGAAGACTGTATAGTTTTCTTCAAAATGCTTCCAAATCAAACTATTAGGATCTGCAAATTTCGGAGCGATTGGGAGTATTGGCCACGTCTGCATGAGTACTCCAGTGCACCTCGAACCTGGAGCCATACTCTCCGGGAGTGATTATTATAATGTTTATATCAAATAGTACAATTCAATTAACTATCTTCTGCACATCTTGATTCAGGCATTGAAACTTTACTACACAGTCCAGTAGGTATCTAAATCCACATGATTATTTACAAGCCATACGTTATCGATTCTATCTGATGCCGCATCATTCTCTCGCACCAAATGTGCAGGTCCAACAATTGCTCCGACAGGTATAATATGCATCTTATCAGTCTGTTTGACAACCCGGATGAACCCATCAACACAATCAGCCCAACCATGCGGATCTTTGTACTTTGTTGGAATCACCACCGCATATTCTTGGGGTTGAGGACGTAATATCCATTGTTGGGTCTTCTTGCACCTCTTAGAGAAGGTGGATATCGATTTTCCAGCGGGCAGGCGCTCCTGAAATTGGAGGGTCTGATTCGGTGGAGTCCAGCTGAAGTATGATCCAGGAAAAGAAGGAACTTGGCCTTGGAAGGTGTTATCCAGGTCACTATCCATATATTGGACCCAAATGTTATCAGATTCAGGCATGATCCCTTGGTTGGCATCTGTATATTCCACCTTGCAATCAAGACCCAGACGCTCAACAGATGTAGGGCAGTGAAATGGTTGACGGTAGTACAACAGCCCATTCTGAACTTTAATGAATACACTGTCTATGAGTACGTTCTGATCATATCCGAGCACCAGTCCACTAACTTCATGTCTCCAGTCATCTTCAATTTGTGTACGGAATAGCTGTCCAAAGTTGGGATTTCCGAAATCAACTGATGCAGCTCTGAGTGAAGTTAATTTCATACTTCTCCACACGCCGCGGACATGAGTTTCTCTCACATGATGTACCTGTTGTGAGATGGGGCGGAATAATTGCTCTTTCACACAATGGTGGAGACGATAAAGATAAGCTCGGCGCGTATTTTGCCGTTTATCGGTAGCTGATAGTAGGTTGAAAACTTTCGCAGAGTCAATATCGTACGAGCCTCGATGGGCAAGATATTACAGTGTCTCCCCATATAGTCAAGACCGGTACACCGGTCATTGTGCTTGAGCATCTGTCGAATGTAATCGACATCGTTGCTAAGATCGATATGCTTCTTAAACATTGCTGATATGTAGCCGTTCCCAAATATCGGTGGCGAAATTGTCGCCTGAACCCATTCACCAAATTAACTCTGATATATGGCTCACAAGATGCATCCTTGGATATCCGAAATGGATTACATGCTGTTCGATGGTTTTCCGGAGCTCCTGAACACCGATTGCCTGCCACCAAGCTTCAAACTTGACCAAGCGGATGGAGAATTTTTTCCTGAACCTCATCTGGTCTTTTGAAGTGATACTATAAATCTCTCTCTCGAGCTGATTCACAACGCGGTCCGCATCAGCGATACTCCATGTCGTGGCTTCAATCCCAGCATCGGATAGACAGACCGGATATTGCACACGCTTGTCAGCGGTCATGTTTACCGCCACGTAACCCTCTTCTTCTGCAGCAGTCTTCATTTGAGCCAGTTTTTTGGCGAATATGCTTCTGGGACCGGTTGCCTTAGTCCCGACTTCCGGCAATAGTTGTCGCTCATGATGTTGGAATAATTTATCGAAAAGCTTGCGTTTTCCAGGTGTCACCTGATGGATTTGGGACTCCAATTGCTCAATTGCCCTCTGCCGATCAGCATCTGACCATATGGTTGCCGCTTGTCGGGCTCTATTCAGGCGCACCTGAAATTGCCTTCGTTTTGATGTAGTAACCTTTTCAGCCCCGTACAGCTGAACCTCCATGGCAGCATGGACTTTCTGAATCTTTTGTTCTCGTAAATGATGGGATTCTCTTGCCAATAGTTCATCCACTTTGGCCTTCGCAGACTTCGATAATTTCTGTCCTCGAAAGGCAACCTTCTTCCTGTAAAATCACTTTGGTGCATCATCTAGTGCTGCGAGGGATAGATCAGAGTGATTTCGTTGGCTGGGAAGGAGAGAGAATTCACATAATGCCCGCACTGCGCCCATTACCATTTCATCAGAGGCTGTTTCGGCCGCAGTTTTCCCGGCATCCTGGGAGCAGTCAAGGATTGCAGCGCAATTCACTGCCAGTGTTCTGATCATGCCCCAGATTTCTTTTCCCTGCCAGGAGCCGATTTTCATTGAATCGAATGGTTTAGAGAAGCGCTGGAGCCCTGCCTCTCGTGGTACTTATGGGAATCAATTGTCAAATTGATCCTTGAGATTTCAACCTTTCAGGTATTTGAGCAGCCAGTGCAATAAGTCTTTAACTAAACCCAGGACCAGCTGATGCAATTCATCAGGCTGCCAAAGGCGATAGACATTGCATAGAGGGTATTGCCAGAACTGGTTGCAGATTGGGTGAACACCAAGAGTGGGCAGAACATCGATATTAGTTTCATCCAGAAGCTCCAAGTAAGCATGCTGATTCTGTGGGTTATCAAGTGGTCGAAAAGTTGAATGCCCCATCGGCGCACCTTTAGGAATTTCACACATCGGGCATGAGCCATATGAGACTTGAGCAACCACGACGTCTTCCGGATAATCCCCGACCCAGGCAGCCAAAAGAGGATAACATTGCCTCTGGAATCCATCAGCACAGTCCCATTTCAAGCCAGGGCCAGTAATGTCAACATTCCGGAGTGGGGACAGCACTGTTCCAACCCCGGAATGCGATGCCTCGTCAGTATTTTTGGCACCTTTCGGAGGACAGGGAATCAGCTTCACAAGAATCCAGGCGCACTCTTTAGTGTACCGCAGATAGCTTTTCAAATATTACCGATTGTGAGATACAGCGGCCAGGAATGCTTGTCGCCCGAAAAATTGGTTAGGTGGGTCTTGACGGATGCACAAATGACTGGCACAATTGTCACTCCAGCAGGAAGCTGATCTTGCGTATCCCACCACCAATTGCCTGTGTTCATCTCGCTGTATATTCGGCGACTTTCCGAGTCTGCGAGGCGCACCGGTTCAAAATCGAGGTGCGCCTGAAATGGGAGATGTGCCAACAGGAACTGTATATATTGGAAAATATCCCGGTAGTATAATGTTCCGAAGAGGTCCGAATGAGCTTCAATACAACTATCATTGCCGAGCCCGCAATCGAGTCTAGAGAGGAGGTTTCGTAGATCATCTGCCGATTGAAATGATTCGATTTTGAAGTTATCCAGTCCACGCCTCAGATGTTGATCTATCCACGTTCTAGTTTGCTGGCTAAATAATTGAGCTTGTTGAAAGTCGTGTGCTTACTGAAAAGGATGCCATGGATTCCATTGTTCTGAGTACTTGCGATGCTTGTTGTACAACCCAGTTGCTTTGCCATATTCTTTCCCCCCCGCGTTTTCCACTCCAACTACCTGCCTATGAGCCCTCGTCATTGTTGGATCAGGGGTACAAGTCAGATCAGGCTTCTGGGGGTCTATTGTTTCTTCGTCGGGAGTATCTTCAGGTGGTGGTGCACCAGGTACATTGTCTATGGGTAGATGAATGAGTTAACTAAGCTCATCGATGGCAATTCAGGTGCACCGACTGCAGTCGAACCATGATGGCTCGGGTCGATCCCAGCCTGCAGGTGGTAAAATCCCATCAGGTAATAGCCCTTCATTCATCGATAGTGGGTGATTTGTTGATAGTGAGCCTCGAGTCGGTTCTGGCCGAATAATTTCCTTTTGCAGATAGAGCACTTGACATGTTTCCGGCGAGCATTGACGATATTCGAGAAATGGTCACTGAACACCTATTTGGATGAATCTCGATGATGCTTCATGCGAAGATATAGAGCCTCAGCAATATCGGTTTGAAAGCGATATAACTCAGCTTTGGGTACCACATTCACAGCCGCATCGCACCCCGCCAACTGCGGGGGGGAGGTTTCTTTTGTCATCACTGCAATCACCAAATGTGGCCTTATACTACGTCATTGTGAGTTATGCCTACGCTCGAGCCTCCGAGTAGATCGTCATAATACAATGAATAGCTGACTTTCCTAGCTAGCTGGATGTCCGGGCATTGATAATCGAGAACTGATAAGGCTGGTAGGGTGTTTTCTTCAGTAACGATCCTTGACTGGAGCGTGGATCATGAGGAGAACTAAGATGTATAGGCTTGGAGCTCAATAGGAAGCAATCACTGTAGCTGATCGATTCACAGGCCTTCTATTGAATGAGGTTGCAAGGTCATACATGCACAACTTATGTGTATTATCCCCAGTCGTGCCAACCTTCATACTGGATATAGTTCTTGTTGGGTTCCTGGAGATATCATATCATATCCCTTCTATGACCTGTAAAGTCATCGATACGTACGAAGGTGAGCACCTATCCAATATCCTAGTATATGAATTCGAGCATATAACAAAGGAAGGCGGGATGTGTGTGATTAAGGTGTCTTTTCCTCAAGGCACGGGTTGGTTTCATGGATCAAAGGTGTAGTGAAACACCACAGATCGTGACAACAGAATAGGATATAAGAAGCCCTTCATTCCTTCTAAGGTCACTGCTACCGGCAATATACTCCACCATACTCCGATTGATTCTATATCTCATCTCGCATCTATAGTTGTTTACCACTATCTATGTTTAACAGAGCATGTTGACGCAACGCTCAACACAGAAGACAGTAAATATGGCTCCACCTGGTGGCCTATTTGCCTCGGAACAACGCTGTGACGACAATTCAGAATCACCGGATGAAAGTTCACGACATGCCACTCGCATAGACAGTCAATTTGGGATACTCACCAATCAATATCATCCGCCACACGGATACTGTTACCCTCCTGCACAGCAGCCATTTCCAGGCACTCCGCAGTTATATCACCAGTCTCCATTCAACATGACACACAGTTCGCAACCTACCAGCGGCACAAGCCAAGGATATCCAGGTTATGGGCCACCGTGGCAAGGATATGACCTGCACCAAGGTGGGTATGCCAGGTGTCAAATGTTCCCCTCTCCGCAGTTCCCAGGGCAAGGGCCGTCATCTCCAGGTGCACCGAGAGTGACTTCAGGACCGCCGGGAAATCATCCAATCAATCTGCCAACATCTTCCAGCTCGACTCCTCCACCTCAACCTCCTTCCGGCGCACCTGGGAGACACCCCATAAGCCTCCCAACAACAAGATTCCAGCCACCAGCGGAACCGCCGAAAACAGATGACGCAGGGATTGCTGACTTGCCCCCATTGCCGGAGTTGTCCTACGACGAATATGATGCAGCTGAGGTAGTGTTAGCAACGGGTCTGGGTAACCGGCCAGCGGTCCGGGTTTGGACCGGAAAAACGGTGCGGTTCGGTTCCAGACCCGTCCAAAACCACGACTGGGAGCTTCTTGGCGGGCCAAACCCGTACCCGTACCCGTTGACCCGCGGGTTTCGCCGGGTTTGGCTAGACCCGTCGGTTCCAGTCTCCGGTTCTCCTTTTCGGGTTTTTCTATTTATGGTCGCAGTCATATATGTTACTGTTATGTGCAGAATATTAACTTTGGTACATCATTCTCTTTATTGATTTCATTGGCAGCCTTTAAACTCAAAACAAGGAGAGACATGCTCCCTGCTACATCCTGAAGTTGAGTGTGATCAAGTGTTCATCTTCCATCATTTGTAAGATTCGAGATCCAGAATAGCCATATGGATTGCTAAGGGAGTAATTCAGCCGGAATTTGATCGGTTTGCACATGCGACTGCGCTGACAACCTTTGGAGAGCTGTTGGAGATACATGATAGTGACAGCGGAAAATCGCAATGCCGCAAGGAACCTCCCCGGATAGAGTACCCATATGTAAATAGCATGCCGCAAATGACTGTCCCACATATGCATATCGGCTCGCACAACTGACGCAATACCCAATTCATCACTGATTACCAAATCGAAGCCTGTTAAGCCCTTAAGCGTTTACCGCTGCATATGTCCTCCATACCTACGTAATATACACAAGATGGATTCAGGTGAACATATTGTATTGGCTCGTAGGTCATGCGTACACAACCTGCACAATATGTGATTATTCACGACATAGCTCTGCAAAAAGTAGTTGGCATATGTATTTCGATATGTCAAAGAATTTTTTTGATTTGACTGACCATATTGTACGAAATGATACTGCGTCTGTGCATGTGCAAGGGTCATACCTGCCATGTAAACGGTCCAAACTCCAAACCAAGTTGACTGACAACTGATCAACACAATATGGTCCTGCCTTTTACGGATAAGTGAGAATGCGCAATCTGAACTAAGGATGAAATTTACTAACAAAGTTTCACTTAGTGATAACATACGAGTCATAGAAGGAGGAGTCATTGCGTGACGCGTATCTGGATGAATGACCACCATCTTGTTCCATTCATTCATACAACCAACTACATTACTCCGCGTTTAGACCTGGTGCAAATAGTGAGGACTGCGAAAATTGCTTATGGTACCTCATGGAAATTGAGCAGATTGAACTGGATATGGCAAATTGAGTATGTTGGGCTATATTAATGGAAAATTAGGTTGTGGCTCTAGATGCAGTGCATTGCCAACTGAAAGCGCTGAAATGTCACTGCGCTAAGTTATCCATTGCTCAGAGAACTTCGGTATCAGTTGATCAGAAATTGATATGCCATAAAGCTTTTGCATGCAACTGAGTATTGGTACAAATTATTCATTGGCTGTCAGTAATGACTATATGATTGTTAAAGCGACACGGGAACAGCCCCATTGTTACAATGCGCGTCAACGGAACGTCAATGAATTTGAGATATGTACGCAACTTAATAGGAAGGCGATTTGCTCGCTGCTGTTCATAATCAAGAAACTGGCTGCCTTTGTAGGCAAAAGAGACGTCGGCGCGGTCACAGCCACATTCTGATACTGAGCGTCATCCGAGCGTCAACGATATTTGCTCTGGTAAGGAAGTTAATTGGAAACCTATTTGCTCGCTGTTATCGATTAACGATATATGGGTAGCCTCTACAGGCAAAAGAGAAATCGACCCGATAACAGGCACATTCTGAAAGTGAGCGTCAACGGAACGTCAATGGTTTCTGGTCTTGTGAGTAAGTCCATTGGGATGCCATTTGCTCGCTGGTCTCTATAATCAACATATTGGCAGCCTTGATGGGCAAAAGAGAAAGTGACATGGGCCCATCCCCAGTCTGAAAATGAGCGTCAACACAGCGTCAACAATTTTGGGTGTTGCATCTTGTATGATCCAAGGGCTGTGATACAGCATTTATCCATAATCGAAATATTGACAGCCTTAATAGGTAATATCGTGTGTGTCGATACCGCAACACCTCAAACTGAGCATCAACAGATTGTCAACAGATTGTCAACAGAGCATCAACACAGCGTCAACAGATTGTCAACAGAGTGTCAACAATTTTGGGTATTGGATCACGTAAAATCCAAGTGCTCTGCTATGGGATGTACCCATAATCAACGTATTGGCATGCGTTCTGGGCAAAAGTGATCGCAAAATAGTCACTGCCCCAGTCTGAAAATGATCGTCAACAGAGCGTCAACGATTTTATGGGTTGCATCTTGTGTAATCCAAATGCTGTGCTACGGCATTTATGCAGAATCGAAGTTTTGACAGCCTTTACAGGCAATGTCGTGTGAGCCGATACTGCTGCACCACCAAATGAGCGTCAACGAAGCATCAACAGAGCGTCAATAGAGCATCAACACCGCGTCAACAGAGTGTCAACAGAGTGTCAATGATTTTGGGTATTGCATCATGTATAATCCAAGGGCTCTGCTACGGCAGATATCCATAATCATCATATTGGCAGCTGTTCTGAACAAAAGTGATCGCGACATAGTCACCGCCACACTCTGAAATTGAGTGTCAACAGAGCGTCCACGATTTTGAGAGGTACACCTTGTTTAATCCAAGGGCTGTGCTACGGCATTTATGCATAATCGAAGTATTGGCAGCCTTTATGGGCAATATCGTGTGTGTCAATACCATTACACCTCAAAATGAGCGTCAACTCAGCGTCAACACCGCGTCAACAGAGCATCAACAGAGCGTCAACAGAGCATCAACACAGTGTCAACAGAGTGTCAACAGAGTGTCAACATTTTTGGGTGTTCCATCATGTATAATCCAAGGGCTCTGCTACGGCATAGACCCATATTCAATGTATTGGCAGTAGTGTTAACAACGTTTCCGGACTGTCACGTCTGGTCCGGGTCCTGGTCCAAACCGAACAGTTGCCAAATTGGCAGTCCGGGTCGTCAATAAACCCGAACTGCCTTCTCGGGTACGGTTCCATGGTAAACTCCCAACCCGTCTGAATTGGGCGGGCTGTCAGCGGGTCGCCCAGCGGGTCCATCTATAGATTCATATAAGGCTCCTGAATTTGCAGTGTGTTAATAGTATCTTAGCGGAATCGCATGTACAACAACCAACAACGTGCTTCTGCTTGTTGAGCAGTTTGCAATGTCGATTAATTTGGTATCTGGGTTTCACCTTCAATATGTGGTATTGTTGCCTAGCAAGGCGGTCAATAATACTGTTATGCACGCGAAGATCCCCGCGACACCTTGATCACGAAATATACAAGTCCTAAAACTGTTGACGCTCTGTTGACGCTCATTTTCAGGATGCCGCAGGGAGCATGTCGCTGTTGTTTTTGCGAGTAAAGGCTGCCAATATCTCATAGATGGATGTCCGCAACCAATCAGAACATAACTTACTCAAGATGCAATGCTAAAAATCGTGGACGCTCCCTTGACGCTCATTTTAAGAATGGGGCGGTGACCGTGGTGTTATCCTTTTTGCCAATCAAAGCGGCCAATACGTCCGTTATGCAGAACAACTACCAAGTCAGTGGTGAATTACCGTACTTACAAGACCACAATTCGTGGACGCTCCGTTGACGCTCATGCTAAGAATGGGTCGGTGACTGTGTCGCTATCCCTTTTGGCAATAAAAGCTGCCAATACGGCAGTTATGCATGACAACGACCAAGTCTCTGGTGAATTACCGTGCTTATAAGACCACAAATCGTTGACGCTCCGTTGACGCTCATTATAACGTATTGTCCATTCAACATCTGCTGCCGTCAATATTTGTATACATGCTGATTTGACTTTATCGATTGTCCATCTGCTTGATTAAGACTCGGCCCTGTGGTAAAGTCATGCGGCGTAATCATGTTGCACTGTTCACTCTCATACGACTAAAATTGATGTATCATGCCAAAAGATTCATGCCAAAAGATTCATTGCGCCTGCTATGCATCTATTTATGAACCGATATTCACAAGTTACTTCTTACCATTCGCCCATAATACATCTCTAGCTGAAACTCTCGGTCAAGCTACATAAAGCTGGTGAACCATTGACGCATCCTGTCCTACTTTTTTTTTCCTCCTGTAGTTCTCTGCATTTCGACTGCATTGACTGTCACCAACACCTTTTCAGCCTGTCTCTTTGACTTCCAGGTCGGCCAAACCAATCCTGGCACATTTGGCGCGGCTCTCACATCCTGCTGCTCTGGGCATTCCGGATCCTTGATGCCTTTGTTGTGATATATATCGGATTCATCGTCCGCTGCACAATACTCTTCACTGTCATTTGGATTATCCAAGTCACCATTCCAGTTAAGCGAATCATCGGTATCCGAAATGGTTTCAGGTGTGCTATCATCGTCGCTTTTGACTGGATGACGGTTGATTCTCCGGATTCGGCGGACATTTAAGATTTGACTTCTTCCTCCAGGGAGGTCCTTTGCAGACAAAGCTGGTGGCAAAGGTGATCTTTCTGACAATTTAAATGCCACGGCACCATCATCTTGAAAGAGGGACCAGGATTCTTTGACGATCTCTTGAGTGTCCGAAATGTATGCCACCGCGGTCATCTGCGTGTTTTGAGCGCGAGATTCCTTCTGGGTAGCGCGTAGGTTTTGGCTGCCCTGCCACATCTCCAAAAAGTCATGAACCTTGGCCATTCTGGGCAATTTCATTTCCTCCGCCTTTTTCTTCATTTCCGAGTCGTTTTCTGTGTTCGTGGTATCTAATTCTGGATCACTGCCTGCCATAATCCCGTTATTGGCTCGAGCAAACTGCCTTACGACGACTTCTTCCCGAAGGGTCTCGCCTGCGGTTTTTGACTGCCTCCAGCCGATAACATCTCGCCCAAGGGAAAAACTGGCCTCCCCTCCGACACCATGTGGTATGATAGAGAATATGTCGCGCGCCACATTGAAGAGATCGGCGTACTTTGATTGCGTTTCCTGCTGTTGGCGCCACCAATCGGTTATGTCCTGTATCCAAAATGTACTGCTAATCTCAATTGGGTCCGAGTGGTAATCATTGAGATTTGGATTGATTTATCCCCAGTTGTCTGGTGCTTCAGGCGGCGAATTCAAATAGAGCCTGGCGGCATTCAATCAGCGGGCTGCGCGATCACTGTGTCCGGGTGTTGTCTCAGCCACATTGTTAGACGTCAAGTATTCCTCATCATCGCTGGAAAAATCATATGGATCAAAGGATCATTGATAGGACCCTGAAGCCATTGCAGAGGGGACGAGATTGCTGCTTGGTACGGTTTCGAGTTTATTGACCGGCACACGTCGATGTTTGGCGCAGTATTCATTCTCGGCATACCTCATAAAGGCCTCTTGGTATTGTGTAGTGTAGGATGTCTCGTCCTCAGGATTAATATCCATTCCCTTGTCCCAATTTCTAAATGATCGCAACTTCCTGAAAGGATCGAGGATGTGTGTGGGAATAAGAAGCATGCCCGTCATTGGAGTCACTTTGGCATAGTATTTGGAACGCTTCTGTCGAGCTAACTTCACAGTGAAGAACAAGTCCTCTTTCCATTGAGTCTGGTTCTTGGCCAAGGCTCGCGTCACGCTGTCCATGTGATCGAACATGTCATTGTATACTGTGAAAACGCGATGCAATGTGACTGTATGCCTCTTCGACATCCAAAGGGTCCAATACCCAAATGGCCTCAAAAGTTCCATGACAGACATGACTGTCGTCCATTCATCCTGAGTTGTGAATAATGACCGGTATTCGCTGTATTTTGGGTTGTGAAGCCACTCGCGTGTGAATTCCCGTAAACGATAGGCGCGCTTGAGCAACTCCAGTGTAGAGTTCCAACGTGTCTTCATATCCATAATCGGAAGTACTGCAATGCGGACTTCGGCTATTTGACAGTCATTGAACTCGTTCCGGCGACCAGGTGTTAGTGTAATTAATACAGCAAGCATTCACTGCTATATGAAGGTCAGCTTCAGGACTTTTAAAATATCATGAAATACGTACTTTCTCAATTATCTTTGCTAAACCTGGTCTCATGGCCGACACCTTGTCGATTCTTGCATTGCCCTCCTTTCGAAGTCTTTGACTCTTCCCAATGTCTATTCTTTCATTCTCTCCAAATTGCTGATCGCGCTCATGGGCTTCCCAAGACTTGGTGCGGCCTTTTACCCCGAGACTGCTCATGAATGCACCTAAAGCAAGTTGTATGACGTGCGCCAAGCATGGTATGTGGTTCCTCAATGCCGGCCACTCGATTCCAGAGACCCCAAGTGTTGATTGCAGCTCGCGTGTCATCGAGTAGTTGAGGAAGCATTATCAGTTGTAATACCAAGGAAACGGCCGTCAGTAAGCTCAAAACGATCCAGCTTGTCCTTCAAATACACGGCCAGCCTTGCTCCAGTATGTTGGCCCTTGACCTATCATCATTAATTTGGTTTCGAAACAGGAACAGAACAGGCGATCAACCTCAGCGAACGCGAGTTGAACTTCACGCTATGCCCAATTTCGATCCATATAGTAAGCAATGACCAACATTATGGCCAATTTGTTTGTTGATGTCCATCCGTCCAAAGCTAAACTAACTTTATTTCGTTATGGCAATTGCTTCTTAATTGCATCCACAGTCAGTGCAAATTCCCTCCAGCAAATGTTAATAAGGGTTGTAGCAGACAGCAGCACTAGGTCATCGCGTAATGCCTTATATGACCGTCGTAGCTCAAGATTTGATATCGCATTCCATGGAATATGTTCCGAAACACATCCCAACATGAGGTATCGATTCCACGTGTCTTGGTGAAATTCAGAAGTTTCACAGTCCTTAGCTGCCAGTTTGGAACGTCTTGTCTGTCATTCCAGTCAATATGGAACTACCTGGATGTCGAATATGACTTGACTCAGCAAACTTACGATTGAGATTCCTCGACTTCCTTGCCTCCTCAGGATGGCCAAAGCTGTTTCATCGACCGTCGAACCAGTCAAATCAGTAACCTCTGACTCTGTTAATTCATTCAACTTTGCGATGTGAGCATTTGCCAGCAAGTGTTTCCCCATTGAGCTGGTCCCATGTTCTGATGGATGGCAAAGAACTTGATGACAAACGATACATATGATGCCAGGGCTGCCGTTCTCTGCCATTCCACAGTGTAAATAGAATCGCCACAAAGTCGCATGTCTAGCAGTATTCCAGGCAATTGGCCGCTTCGAGCCTATATTCATTGAAGCCCACCACGCATCAAAGATGATTTGCAAAGGAAGGTCGCTCAAATCACGAATAAATAGAAGTTCGTTTTTGGAAGATATCATAACCTCGAGCAAAGAGGTGTTCAAAGATTGTGAATCCGACATGGTGGTAAAAATTAGAATGCTGGGTAATCCGACTCGAAAGACTGCCGAAAGTAATGTGATAGTATTGCAAACTGCGGGTTCCTACATACTGACTACAGCTACAAGCAAAAAAATCAGATCTGTAAGACATTGCATGCATATTTGTGAAGTAGTATACAAGGACAGATTGCAAAGACTGACCGGGTAAAACCTGATTCAGGAACAGCAGAATCCAGTACATTGCTATATAGCGTTCTGAGCCCCCCATAAAAATTGTTGATGCTCTGTGGGTACTCAATTGTAGGAGGCGGATGGGATATCAACACTAGCATTTTTGCCATTAAAGGCTGCTGATGAGTTCATTGTGGGTTATCTGCGTTCCATTGCCGTTAGATTATCCAAGATGCAAGATGAAAAATTGTTGATGCTCCTTTGACGCTCATTTTGGGACATGGTTACGATCTTGTCGCAAGCTGTTTTGACTAGTAAGGCGGCCGATAGTTCAATCATTGATCAAGTATGTCGTACCGCGCGTTGATTTTCCAAGATGCAAGGTCTAAAATCGTTGAGACTCTGTTGACGCTCATTTGTAGAGCATTGTGAAGATGTTGTTGAACGCATTTTTGCCTAGACAGGGGGTCGCTATTTCGATTATGGCTTACTCATTCCGCACAGGCTTTGAATTTTCCAAGATGCAAGGCCAAAAGTCGTTGACGTTCCATTGACGCTCATTTTTAGGACATAGTAGCGACGTTATCTCAACAATTTTCGCCTAGAAAAGCGGCCGATAGTTCGATTATGGCTTAACATCGCAGCGCAGCCCTTGCATTTGCAATGATGGAAACCCAAAAATTGTTGACGCTCTGTTGACTCTCATTTTCAGGACATAGTAGCGATGTTGTCGCGGCAATTTTCACCAAGAACGATGGCCGATAGTCTGATTATGGCTTAATGTCGCCGCTCAGCCAATTGAGTTTTCAAGATGCATGGCCAAAAGTCATTGACGCTCGGTTGACGCTCATTTTTAGGACATAGAAGGAATGTGGTCGCAGCAAGTTTTGCCTAGAAAGGTGGCCGATAGAGCGATGGTGCATGAATGTTGCCGTACAGCCCTTGCATTTTCGATGATGCAAAGCCAAAAATCGTTGACGCTCCGTTGATGCTCATTTTCAGGACATAGAAGCAATGTTGTCGCAGCAAGTTTTACCTAGAAAGGCGGCCGATAGTGCGATTATGCATTGATGTTGCCGTGCAGCCCTTGCATTGTCTATGATGCAAAGCCAATAATCGTTGACGCTCTGTTGACGCTCATTTTTAGGACGTAGAAGCAATGTTGTCGCAACACGTTTTGCCTAGAAACGCAGCCGATAGTGAGATTGTGGATTAAGGTTGCTGCACAGCCCTTGCATTTTCTATGATGCAAGGCCAAAAGCCATTGACGCTCCGTTGATGCTCATTTTTAGGACATAGAAGCAATGTTGTCACAACAAGTTTTGTTTTGCAAGGTGGCCGATAGTGCGATTATGGCTTAATATCATTGCGCAGCCCTCTGGATTTTCCATGATGCAATGCCAAAAATTGTTGACACTCCATTGACGCTCCGTTGACGCTCATGTTCAGGATGTGGCAACGAGCATATAGTTTGTCTTTTTCGCTTTTACGCCAACCAATACGTTCACTTTGGAATGATATGATAATCCCACCAATTGATTGCCGAATGTGTAAGACTGTAAATCGTTGACACTCTGTTGACGCTCACTTTAATCACATCGACACAGCCTTTGTGCAACCAATAATTGTACGCAAAGATTCATATACACATTATTGACATCGAATCTTGCTTTTGCATTTATTATCGTTTGCATCCAGGAGTTTTATCAACTTTCAATTTCTGATCAGTGCTATCCACGATATCTGAGTGAGAAATGACGTCGCCCTGTCACATTCCCGCGATTTTGGACGGCAATTTACGGCATGTAGAACATTTCACTAGTCTTTGGTAAATATAGCTCGACTTTCTCACCTTTTCTTATCCCGCTCCTTCTCTTCGATTTCCATGACGTACCATAAGCGATTTCAAATATCTCAACCATGTGCACGAGGTCTGTGCGGAGAGTTATGCAGTTGAATACATGCATGAATGCAGCACAACGGTCGTCGTGCAGACTGATTCGTATTGAGTACTGACCGCTCTTTCTATGACCCGTATTACATCACTCACTGAAATTTTGTTAGTATATTTCGTCACTAATATTGCTTTCACTTGGGCGCTGAACAGTCACATGCTGATGCAAATCGAACATGTCAACCATTTTGTCGCCTGATTTGGATTCTAGAACTTTGACATGGTGCGTTCGACCCTTGCACAAGCACCGACGAATTATCAGGTCTCACAATTTGGTCACTGAAATCAAGAAAAAGCGGACACGTAGCAAAAGTGGTAAACAAATTGCTTTTCACCAACAGATGACGTCAATAATCACACTTTGCCTATCTATTCCTCCGCTGACGCATGAGCCGTCACCATGTCTTCGTCTGAATCCGAAATGTATATCGTGATTAGCTGGAGGCTATAAGCAGCGATTAAAGCTTACTGGTTGATCAGGCTTCCCTTTCAGCAAAGATAACGTATCGGGCTCTGCGCCGGGCTCAAAACAGGATATGGTTGTGTTCGACTGCGGTTTCACCGAACCTAGCCGAATATGACTACTTCCTGGTCGAGAAGTCCCTTGCGGCATTTGCGATATTCCAGGGACAATGTCAAGCCTCTCCATACGCTCACCAAATGTTGATGGTGGAGGTGCCGAAGCATCATCATCTGTTTGGGGTTGAACGACTTCCGGAACCCTTAATTCCGCTGTGCCGTACTTCTTATCCCGTTCACGGAAGCAGTCGGCTACATCCTCCCATCCCGGTTGTGTCAATTCGTCAAGCTTCATCTGCTTCTGCCGGAAGCTCTCCATACGCTGCTGTACCGTTTTGGGAATTGTTGCCATCACCCAGCCGGGTTGGTCATCTTCGCTCAGCTTGCCCAGCTCTGTCTCTTGATCCTCATCTTCCACATCCTCCCCGTCGTCGGAACTTGCAAGATCACTCAGATTGTCTCCGATAGCTGCCATCATCTCCTCAAATTTTTTTTCGAGCTCTCTGGGTGTCAATCCTGTGATTTCAGCATGCATCATATCGTCCTGCTCTTGTTGAACCGCTGCCTCTGTGTCTTCAACTTGCTTTCTTGCCCCAGCGGTCTCTCTCTCAACATAATCCTCAATCCATTACTCTTTCTCTTCATTGCTTAAGAAGTGCGTTTCTCGTCGTTTTTCGGCCGCAAGCTTCTTTTTGGATCTCAAGCTGCGCAATGCCCACAGGGCTCGGACTCTCTCTGCTTCCAAGCGAGTCTTGCCTTCATTTGCATTATAACATCGTTGGGTTAACCGCTTTGTTGATTTGCCGTATCCTCCAGCCGGAAGTAGCGACAAGTTCTTCTTCGGAGCATTCACCATTGTAGTTTGCAGGGACTTTGTTGCTGGGCGAGATGTTGGATGTTGCAAGTTATGGACAATATGGAGGCAAGCTGCGTCTTTTATGCCAAGGTTGGTACATTTACTCATCTTGAACAAAGCAAAATCTCCCTTTTGACTGTCAACAAATCAGGAATAGTGACGCTAACCGTACAACATGACATGATTGTTAGCGTCATTTTCAAGTAATATCCCGGGGATTATTTGAGACAAGCATCAGCAGACGTCCTTTCCCTCGAACAACATCCTATTAATATATAGAGATTAGGCGATTCAGGCGGTCGTTCACCGCAGTTTATCCCTGTTATCAAACACACAACATCAGACTGACTTTTTGCAACCTGCGGGGCGGTGGGAAACCCCTGCAACTTGCAGCCATACTCAGCAGGATTCATCTTGGGCATAACGATCATGTTGGCTGCTACTTATTCCATTCTGACAAGAAACTAACTATATAGTCCTCAGGGCTTCCCACTTCCTCTCGTTATCATCTTCCTCTCCTATTCCACACCAGCACATCATGTATACACAACCACCTCCGCCAGGTGAGAGCGGATCGAATACTGGCCGATTGGCGGGCGCTACATCAAATATCAATATACTTCGCACACAACAAGAGCGCAGACACAAGTTAGTTCACCACGACTCTGCCAATGCAGCCACCAAACATATGACACAGGATGCACATTTAAAAATTGTCCGCAAGACTGGAAGCAGGAAAAATAAGAAGCAACATGCAGTGGGATGTGAGTTTATCCATATCGAGGCAAAGGGCGGTCAATTAACTGTATAACGCACAGCGGGTGTCCGTAGAGAGCTACGTAACGAATTTATCGCTGCCTGTAACGGGAAACCTCAATGGTCGACTCAGGCATTTCTCCGCACAGTCCGCGACATCGCGCATCATGATGTTGTCAGGGCTGGGATTTTCGCAGATGAATTTGCTGATAACCATCCTCGTGAGTGGACAAAGCATGCATTAATCACCTTAGAGAAGGCTACGGAAGCATATATGGTAGAGGTAACAGCCGAATTTCATTGTTAGAAGCAGCAACTAATGTCTTGTAGGTTTTCAACATGTCAGCAAATATGGCAAGGCAAGGAGGTCGGGTACAGCTGGAACAGTCCCACATGCGCCTGGCCTTGAATATGTCCAAACTGGCCAAAGAAGGCTTTTCGCGCGCCGCAATCATAGAAACGAAATACCTCATTAACACACCACGTGCCGAGGTCCGAGAAGAGAAGAAGCGGGGTGTTGAGTTCCCTGCGCACAGCAAGGTGAAGGCTGCGATACAAAGACACCCGGCAATGCTTCGTCAAAACCAAACGTCCGGCTGCCTTCCATGCCAAAATGGCACCGCAAAGAATCCGCAGACATGCTGGAGATTCACAGGAACAGGTACACCTCCACCCGACTGACGCAGAGAGCGGACTGCAGATCCGACTCCGCCACTGCCCGGCACGCCACCCGCCCCAACGGCTAACACTTCTCAAGTCCAACCTTCTTAAATAGTCAATTTGCCCGGCGGATATAAGTATTCGCATAGAGCTCTTCCCTGTGCATAATTTTTCGATGATGAGGAAACCGAGCACGATACCAATTTTGATCCAGATATGCTGACTGATGAAGGTTAGTACACTATCTGTGGTGTGGTAATGCAGCTAACAATCATTTTGAAGACAAGAGCAGCGGATTGAGCGATCCTGCAACGAATGACGAGCATTGACCGAAAGACACGGGATTTTGGAGATTATTATTCAATATATCTATGTATTATTCAAGAACAATGTAGTGATCAAGAAGAAACTTAATAAAACCGCCAGAAAGGCAGCCAAAACAATGTGAATGATGAAGTGTGCCAAATTAAATGATTGCATATTGCGGATACAGCCATGGCAAAATGAGTGTCAACAGAGCGTCAACGATTATTGGTCATGCGTCCTGGGAAATCACACCTTCGATAGGTTGTAATCAGTCATAGAGTAATTTTTGGCGGTCTTTATAGGCAAAACAGTTTGCAATACCCTCCCAGCCCCATCAGGAAAATGAGCGTCAACGGAGCGTCAACAATTTTTGGTCATGTGTCCTGCGAAATCACGCCTCCGATACGTTGTAGTCAGTCATAAAGTAATCATTGGCAGCCTTTATAGGCAAAACAGATTGCAATATTTTCCCTGCCCCATCGTGAAAATGAGCATCAACTGAGCGTGAACAATTTTTGGTCATGCGTCCTGGGAAATCACGCCTCCGATAGGCTGTAGTCAGTTTTAAAGGAATTATCGGCTGCCTTTATAGGCATAACAGATTGCAGTACCCTCCCTGCCCCATCATGAAAATGAGCGTCAACGGAGCGTCAATGATTTTTGGTCATGCGTCCTGGGAAATCACACCTCCGATAGGTTGTAGTCAGTCATAGAGGTATTTTTGGCCGCCTTTATTGGCAAAACAGATTGCAATACCCTCCCTGCCCCATCATGAAAATGAGCGTCAATGGTGCATCAACAATTTTTGGTCATGCGTCCTGGGAAATCACACCTCCGATACATTGTATTCAGTCATAAAGGAATTATTGGCCGCCTTTATAGGCAAAACAGATTGCAAGACCAAATATCGTTGACGCTCTGTTGACGCTCTGTTGACGCTC
>Ga0307512_10000716_pt1 | contig 49274 bp, 42 predicted proteins | sample 14_EM_MG_FD_200267 | JGI IMG/M metagenome (GOLD analysis project Ga0307512, IMG submission 200267) | Populus trichocarpa ectomycorrhiza microbial communities from riparian zone in the Pacific Northwest, United States - 14_EM | ecosystem: Host-associated > Plants > Roots > Unclassified | place...
TGCCCACTGTCCACATCCGGCACGCGGGCCACAGGGCCCTCCGCTACCTTGTACGGCGTGCCAGAGCCGTCACCCACCCTCCAACGCCGTGGCCGCCTCTTCCGCATCGGGGCGGCCTTCGTGGTCCTGCTCGCCGTCGCCGGCTATCTCGTGGTGCAGTACATCTCCGGGGGCAGCGGCAAACCGGGCTGCGAGGTGGTCTCGGGCACGAGTGACGAGGCGGCGTACGAGTTCACACCGGAGCAGGCGGTGAACGCGGCGACGATCGCCGCCGTCGGGACCGGGCGCGGCATGCCAGAGCGGGCGGTGGCCATCGCCCTCGCGACCTCGATCCAGGAGTCGGGGCTGCGCAACATCGAGCACGGCGACCGGGATTCGCTCGGCCTGTTCCAGCAGCGGCCCTCGCAGGGCTGGGGCACCAAGAAGGAGATCCTGGACCCGACGTACGCGGCGGACATCTTCTACAGGCATCTGGCCAAGGTGCAGGGCTACATCAAGCTCCCGCTCACCGTCGCCGCGCAGCGGGTGCAGCGCAGCGGCTATCCGGAGGCGTACGCCAAGCACGAGCCGGACGCCGTCCTGCTCGCGGCCGCCCTCACCGGGCACTCGGCGGCCACGCTGACCTGCCAGGGCCGCCCGGACGCCATGACCGCCGAGGCGGCCGGGCCGGACGCCGTACGGGCCGCGCTGGTACGGGACTTCGGGCGCGACGCGCTGCAGCCGGCCGGCGCGGAAGTGGGCACCGCGCCGAAGCCGACACCTTCCCCGACCGGGAGCACGCGGACCAGCCCCCGCACCGTCACGCTCCCCGTCACCGCCGCCGAGAGCCCCGCCAAGGGCCGCAGCGTCGGGCAGCGCGGCTGGCAGCTGGCCCACTGGGCCGTGGCCAACTCCTCGGCGCTGCACATCGAACGCGTCTCCTACGGCGGGCGGGAGTGGACGGCCGGCAACACCGACAGCCGGTGGCGCACGGCCGCCGCGGCGGGTGGTGCGGAGGCCCGGAAGGCCGCGGACGCGGTCCGGATCATCACTGCTCAGTAGTGCGGGCCTTCACTCGCACGGGTTACGCGCGGCATGCGCGGACCTCGGTGTGCGCAGGTTTTCGCGCCATCACCCCTGCATCCGTCAAAGCCCTTGGGAACAAAGGGCTGTAAGGATTCGGCACACTTTCGGACCGGGCACTCTTTGCCCGTTTTTATCCGCAGCCGATAATGCGACGCATTGCCAACTCTTTACTTTTGAGCGCCGCAACCTTCGGGGCCTTCGAGCGGTAGTTACTGCGTCCGAGCCCGGACGATCAACATCCATCGAAGGAGCATCATGTCCCTCCCCCTGACCCGTCGGATCGCCCGTGCCGCGCTGCTCGTCGCAGCGGGAGCGGCAGCCGGGGTCGGTGCGGCCGGCTCCGCGAGCGCGGCCCCCGAACTGCCCGCCACCCCGAACGTCGGCGGCCTGACCGCTCTGGACGGGGCGAGCGTCGGCAACACCGTCGACGGTGCGGCGCAGAACGTCACCGGGCTCGCTGGCGACGCCAGTGCCAACGCGGTCAAGAAGGCGGTGCCGAACGCGGGCAAGACCGGCGGCAGTGTTGCCAAGAAGGCGGCGCCGGCGGCGCAGAAGGCCGCGGGGGCCGCTGCGGGCTCCGTCGGGGAGATCGTCGGCGCCACCACGCAGACCGCGACCAAGGACGGCGGCAGCCTGCCGACGGACTCGCTGACCAAGGGCGGACTGCCGGCCACCGGCACGCTGCCGGTGAAGGGCCTGCCGATCGGCGGCTGAGCGACCTGTACGCCGAGGGGGCCCGGGACTGTGTCCCGGGCCCCCTCGGCATGCGCAGGGCGGCTACAGGCGCTCCACGGCCGCCCGCACCCGCTCGTCCGTCGCCGTCAGCGCCACCCGTACGAAGCTCTCGCCCGCCGGGCCGTAGAAGTCGCCCGGCGCGACCAGGATGCCGAGCTCGGCCAGGTGGGCCACCGTGTCCCAGCAGGACTCGTCCCGCGTCGCCCACAGATAGAGGCTGGCCTCGCTGTGCTCGATGCGGAAGCCGTGCCCCTCCAGCGCCGCGCGCAGAGCCGTACGGCGGGCCGCGTAACGCTCCCGCTGCTCGCGGACATGGCCGTCGTCGCCCAGGGCCGCCACCACGGCCGCCTGCGTGGGCGCCGGCGTCATCATGCCGCCGTGCTTTCGGATCTCCAGGAGGGGACCGAGGACGGCCGGGTCGCCGGCCAGGAAGGCCGCGCGGTAGCCCGCAAGGTTCGAGCGCTTCGACAGCGAGTGGACGGACACGATGCCCTCGTACGAGCCGCCGTTCACGTCCGGGTGCAGCACCGAGACGGGGTCCGCCTCCCAGCCCAGCTCGAGGTAGCACTCGTCGGAGAAGATCAGGACCCCGTGCTCGCGGGCCCACGCGACGATCCGCGTCAGCTCCTCCTTGCCCAGCACCTTGCCGGTCGGGTTCGACGGCGAGTTGAGCCAGAGGAGCTTGAGGTTCGTGGGATCGAGGTCCGTCGGGTCGTCGTAGGCCACGTAGTCCGCGCGGGCCAGACGGGCGCCGACCTCGTACGTCGGGTACGCCAGCCGCGGATAGGCCACCACGTCCTTGGATGTCGCAGTGCCGGGGCCGAGGCCCAGCTGGGTCGGGAGCCAGGCGACGAGTTCCTTGGAGCCGACGATCGGCAGGACGTGCCGGTGCGTGACCCCGCGGGCGCCCAGGCGGCGCTCCAGCCAGCCCGTGATCGCGTCGCGCAGGGCCGGGGTGCCCCAGACGGTCGGGTAGCCCGGGGAGTCCGCCGCGTCGATCAGGGCCTTCTGGATCAGCTCGGGGACCGGGTCGACCGGGGTGCCGACGGAGAGGTCGACGATGCCGTCCGGGTGCGCGGCGGCCGCTTTCTTGTACGGCTCCAGCTTGTCCCAGGGGAAGGTGGGCAGGCGGTCGGAGACTGCGGACACGGGATCTGGCTCACTTTCTGGTACGGCAACAGGCCCTCGTACGGCAAACGCCTCGGCCCCGCACGGCGATCAAGGCGATCAGGCCGTACGAGACCGAGGCGGCGCGGGTGTGTGCGGGCCGCTTGCGGATTACTCGGCGGCCTGCGGCGGCAGCGCGGCGATGAAGGGGTGGTCGCGCTCGATCAGGCCCAGCTTGCTGGCGCCGCCGGGGGAGCCGAGCTCGTCGAAGAACTCGACGTTCGCCTTGTAGTAGTCCTTCCACTCCTCGGGAGTGTCGTCCTCGTAGAAGATCGCCTCGACCGGGCAGACCGGCTCACAGGCACCACAGTCGACGCATTCGTCCGGGTGGATGTACAAGGACCGCTGGCCCTCGTAGATGCAGTCGACCGGGCACTCTTCGATGCACGCCTTGTCCTTCAAGTCGACACAAGGCTGCGCGATGACGTAGGTCACGCTGTCGTTCCTCCTCGATAGGGCGCCGGCGGGCCTCCTCAGGCTCCGCCGCCTGGCGCGCGGGAGCGCGGCGTCGTCGATGCCCGCCTCTAGTATCTCCGTTCCTGGGCATGATCCGAACATGAGGGGTGAACTGACCTGTGGAAATCTCGGCCGGCGGACGTCTCGAGGTTCGTATCACCGCTGCTGACGTGGGGAAACGAGTCTCCGTACGGTGCTTGATCCAACCGGGAGTCTCGGAGGAGAAGTTCACCGACACGGTGGGTGTTCTCACATCATGGGACGACAGTGTGCTGCTGATCACACGCAAGAACGGCGAGAGCGTCCGGATTCCGGAGTCCTCGCTGGTCGCGGGGAAGGTCGTGCCCTCGGCACCGGCCCGGCGCAGGGGGCCCGCGGCCTCCTACGAGGAGCTCGCGCACGTCGCCTCGCGCGCGTGGCGGCCGGTGGAGAGCGAGCGGCTCGGCGCGTGGGAGCTGCGGGCCGCGGGCGGGTTCACGCGGCGGGCCAATTCCGTGCTGCCGCTCGGCGACCCGGGGCTGCCGCTCGACGAGGCGCTGAGCGCCGTACGGCGGTGGTACGGCGACCGTGGGCTGCCCGCGTACATACAGACCGCGACCGGCGGCGAGGGCACGCAGGAGCTGCTCTGCGCGGAGCTGGAGCGGCGCGGCTGGGTGCGCGAGGTGACCGCCGAGCTGTGGATCGGGGCGCTGGCTCCGGTCGCCGACCGGGCCGAGGGAGCCGGTGTCGTGCTGTCCCGGGAGGCCGACGAGGCGTGGCTTGCGCGCTACCAGCGCAAGGGCGTGAGTGAGGTGGCACTGAGGGTGCTGGGGAGCGGGCCCTCGGTGTGGTTCGCGACGGTTCCCGGTGCCGAGGCGCCTGCCGCGATCGGGCGGTGTGTCGTGGACGGGCGGTGGGCGTCCTTCGCCGCTGTCGAGGTGGACCCGGCGCTGCGGCGGCGGGGGCTGGCGACCACGGTGATGGCCGCGCTGGCCCGCAAGGCCCTCGACGAGGGCGCCTCGGCCGCCTGGCTGCAGGTCGAGGAGGACAACGCGGGGGCGCGGGCGCTGTACGCCGGGATGGGCTTCGCCGCGCACCACGCGTACCACCACTACCGGGAACCGTCGATTCCGGAGGCGGCCGGTAACGGATCGCCGTGAGAGGGCACGAGCCTGCTATGCGTCCCCCATACCCCCCACCGCCCGAGCGGTCCGCCGAACTGCGGCGGCGGTTCGCCGAGGAGGCGCGGTCCGAGCGGCCCGATCTGTCCACGCTGTGCCTGCTGGTGGGGGCGGAGGCGGACGGGACGCTGGACGAGGCGGGCCTGGACGCCGCGCAGATGGAACTGGACCGGCTGGCGGGGCGGGTGCCGTTCCGGCCGGGCGGCCCGTTGTCGTGGGCGACGACCCTGCACCATCTGCTGGGCGTGCAGGACGGCTTCCGCGGCTCCCCCGCCGACTATCAGCGCCTGGAGTCCTCGCTGCTGCACGAGGTGCTGCGACGGCGGCGCGGGCTGCCGATCCTGCTGTCGGTGGTGTGGATGGAGGTCGCGCGGCGGGCGGGAGCGCCGGTGTACGGGGTCGCCCTGCCGGGGCACTTCGTCGTCGGGTTCGGGCCTCTGGACCAGCAGGTGCTCGTCGATCCGTTCGACGGTGGGCGGGTGCTCGGCAGGGGCGACGCGGAGTTGCTGGTGGCCGGGGCGACGGGGGCGGCGTTGGATCCGTCGATGCTGACGCCGGCGGATCCGCTGGAGGTGGTGTCGCGGATCCTCAACAACGTCCGGGCGTGGGCCGCGGCTCGGCCCGAACGGTCGGATGTGTCCTTGTGGGCGGTCGATCTGGCGCTGCTGTTGCCTTCGCATCCGGCGCGGTTGCGTTATGAGCGGGCTCAGTTGCTGGTTCAGCGGGGGGACTTCGTCGATGGGGCGGCGGAATTGGAGGCGTACTCGGAGGTTTTGGCGGCTGTGGACGATGCGGCTGCACTGCGCGTGCGGCGGCAGGCGCAGTCGGCTCGGGCGATGCTCAACTGAGTGCGCCTGAGCGCCATAGGGGTTTCTGTGGTCACGCGGGTGCTGGTGCGTTGTGGCTGATCGCGCCCACGCGGCGGAGCCGCATATTGATACAGCCCCGCGCCCCCGAAGAAACAGCCTTACAGCCAGCCCTTTTCCCGTGCGATCCGTACCGCCTCGGCTCTGTTTCTTACCGCCAGTTTCTGGATTGCCGTCGACAGATAGTTCCGGACCGTGCCCTGCGACAGGTGAAGGGCCTTCGCGAGTTCCGCATTGGTGGAGCCGTCGGCCGCCGTGCGGAGGACCTCTCGCTCGCGATCGGTGAGCGGGTTGGCGCCCTCTGCCAGTGCGGCTGCCGCCAGCGTGGGGTCGATGACCCGTTCTCCCGCCAGTACCTTGCGCACCGCCTGGGCCAGTTGGGCGGCCGGGGCGTCCTTGACCAGGAAGGCATCGGCGCCCGCCTCCATCGCACTGCGGAGGTAGCCGGGGCGGCCGAAGGTGGTGAGGACGACCAGCTTCACCCCGGGCAGGGCCTTGTGCACCTGGGCCGCCGCCTCGATCCCGGTGCAGCCCGGCATCTCGATGTCGAGTAGGGCCACGTCCACTCCGTGCTCGCGGGCGGCCGCCAACACCTCGTCGCCGCGTGCCACTTGGGCGACGACCTCGATGTCGTCCTCGAGACCGAGGAGGGCGGCCAGCGCCTCGCGGACCATCGACTGGTCCTCGGCGAGCAGAACCTTGATCGTAGGGCTCATGCCCCGGATCCTACGGCCGGCGAGCCGTCGAGCGGCACGCGGGCGACCAGCCGGAACCCGTGCTTGGTGCGGCCCGCCTCCAGCGTGCCGCCCGCCTTCTCCAGGCGCTCGGTCAGGCCGGTCAGACCGTTGCCGGGGCCCTTGCCCGAGCCGCCTGAGCCGTTGTCCTCGACGGCGAGTTCGAAGACCGGGCCGTCCAGGGTGTGACGGCTCAGGACCTCCACCGTGCAGCGGGTGGCACTGCTGTGCCGTACGACGTTGGTGACCGCCTCGCGCAGCGCCCAGGCCAGGGCCGACTCGCTCTCCTGGGGGACGTCGCCGAGGTCCGGTTCGGCGGGGACGTCGGCGATGATGCCGGCCGCCGTCAACGCGACGTGTGCGCCGGCCAGTTCCTCCGACAGACGGGGGCGACGGTAGCCGGTGACGGCCTCGCGGACGTCGACCAGGGCCTGGCGGCTGACCTGTTCGATGTCGGCGACCTGCTGGGCCGCCTTGTCGGGGTGGTCGGGGAGCATACGGCCCGCGAGTTCGCTCTTCAGCGTGATCAGCGAGAGGGAGTGGCCGAGCAGGTCGTGCAGATCGCGGGCGAGGCGCAACCGCTCCTCGTTGGCGGCGAGCTGCGCGACGGTGGCGCGGGCCTTGCGCAACTCCACCGTCGTACGGACCAGTTGGCGTACGCCGGTCATGGAGTAGCCGACGAGCAGCACGACGAGGAACAGGCCCCAGGTGGTGTCCTGGTCCTCGCGCAGCCCGATGGTCATGAAGGCGGCGGTGGTCAGCGGGATCGTCCAGTACGCGGCGCGCATGGGGAGGGTTGCGCCGCAGCTGACCGAGACGTACACGAACAGGCCGAGCCAGGAGCTGCCGAGGGTGAGGCTCAGGACGACCGCCAGGGTGCCCAGCACGGCGACCTGGACGGCGACGACCCGGCCTGTGCAGGGCCGGCCCATGTTCCGGAAGACCAGCGTCAGATAGACCCCGGTGAAGGAGATCAGCCCCGCCCAGCCGGCCACGGTGGCGCCGGTCGTGTGGTGGCCGCCGGTCAGGTCGCTCACCGGGGAGGCGAGGAAGATCAGCCACGGCAGGATCCACACCAGTTTGCGCATGGCCTCGCCCCTGGTGCGGGGCGCCTCCCCCATGCGCATCAGCCGGTCCGCCCGAGAGTTCTCGTCGGCCCGCAGGTCTTCCGTCATGGCGCTCACGCCTTCAGCGTGTCCTTCCGGTACAGCCAGGCCGCGCCGCCCGCGAAGAGCAGGAAGAAGGCGACCAGGATGGCGACGTCCTGGGCATGCGGGGCCCGGCTCTGCTCGATGGCCCGCCCGAGGGCAGCGTACGCGTGCGTGGGCAGCCAGTTCGCGATGTCCTGCAGCCAGGCCGGGAAGGAGGACGAGGGGAACCACAGGCCGCCGAGGATCGACAGACCGAAGTAGATGATCATCGTGATCGGGCGGACCGCGTCCCCGGAGGCGAGGTAGCCGATGGCGACGCCGAGCGCGGCGAAGACCAGGCTGCCGGCCCAGATCGCCCCGGTGAGGGCGAGCCACTGCCAGGCGTCCAGTCGTACGTCCTTCACGGCGGCGGCGACCAGGAAGACGACCACGATGGACGGCAGGCTGACGACTGCGGCACTGGCGGTCTTGGCGAGGACGTATCCGCGCCCGGGCAGCGGGGTCAGCCGCAGCTGCCGTACCCAGCCGCTCTCCCGCTCCTTGGCGATGCGCTCGCTGTTGCCCATCAGCACGGCGGTCAGGGCGCCGAACGAGGCCATGGAGACCATCACGTAGGCCGCAACGGTCAGTCCGGTGCCGTCGACCTTGCCGTTGGTCCCGCTCTGGTTCGAGGCGAGCAGGAAGATGACCGACGGGTAGATCACCGAGAAGAACAGGAACTTGCGGTTGCGCAGGGCGCGGAGGAGTTCCAGCTTGATCAGACCGTTCATGACTGCCTGGCCTCCTCGGCCTCGGTGATGGCGACGAAGGCCTGCTCGAGCCCGAGGCCGGCGACTTCGAGGTTGCGGGGGTAGACGCCGAGGCCGTAGAGGGCGTGGACGGTCGCGTCGGCGTCGGTGGACTGGATGCGGATGGTCTGACCCGAGATGTCGATGGAGGTCAGGAAGGGCAGAGCCCGCAGCGGGGCCTCGTCGATCGGGCCCTCCAGGTCGAACGAGACCCGTCGCGCCCCCGCCTTCGCCTTGATCTCGGCCGCGGTCCCGTCGGCCAGCAGCCGGCCCCGGTGCAGCACCAGCACCCGGTCGGCGATCGCGTCCGCCTCTTCCAGGTAGTGGGTGGCGAAGAGGACCGTCCGCCCCTGGTCGGCCTGCTCGCGCATGGTGGACCAGAAGGCCTGGCGGGCGGAGACGTCCATGCCGGTGGTGGGCTCGTCCAGGACGATCAGGTCGCTGTCGCCGGCCGTGGCGAGGGCGAAGCGGACGCGCTGGGCCTGGCCTCCGGAGAGCTTGTTGACCTTGCGGTCGGCGATCTGTGCGATGCCGGCACGGGCGAGGACGTCACCGGGCTTGTACGGCCTCGGGTGCAGGTCGCAGGCGAGCCTCACCAGCTCGGCGACCGTCACCTCGTCCATCAGCCCGCCGCTCTGCAGCATGGCGCCCACCCGCCCGGCGACGATGGCCTCGCGCGGGCTGGTGCCGAAGACACGGACCGTGCCGCTGTCCGGCTGGCGGAGGCCGAGGAGCAGGTCGAGGGTGGTGGACTTGCCGGCCCCGTTGGGCCCCAGCAGGGCCACGGTCTCCCCGGGGTGCAGGGCGAGCGTCAGTCCGTCCACGGCCCGGACGCTCCCGTAGGATCTGGTCACCTGCTCGAACCCGACCACCGGGGTGGTGGTCGTTGTCGCTGTCGTCGTCATGTGCCCCATCGTGGCCGTGCGGGCGGGGCGCACGGCAGTGTCGGCGGTCCTGACTGCCGGATGACAGATGTCATGCCGAGGGCCGTGACACACGGGGCCGTGACACACGAGGGCCGTGACATACGACGAGAGGGCACCCGGCGCGTGCCGGGTGCCCTCTCCCGGGCCTGACGTCAGCTGGGGTTCGTCTCGATGACCCCGACCCTGTTGCTGGTGCTCAGCAGGGCCTGGCGCAGGGCGCCGTAGACGTCCTCGGGGGTCACGGCCGTCTTCTTGCCGGTGCCCCGGGTGATCAGCACGCCGTCGAAGGTCTGGCCGTAGAGCTCCTTGAGCACGTTCAGGTCGGGGCTGTCGGTGAGCTTGCCGCCCACCGCCTTGACCTTGAGGAACTTCCACAGCGAGTTCTGCGGGCTGAACTCGATGAGCTTCCCCGTGTCCGTCTTCACGGTGACGTTGCCCGACATGGCCGGCTTTGCGAAGGCCTTCATCTCCCGGTCGACCTCGGCGTTGGGGACCGTCGGCTGCCGGGTCGTCGTCGCGACCGTCACCGGTGAGCTCGAGCCGGTCTCCACCTGGGTGCGGTACGCGTCCTTGACCGCCTCGGTCGACTGGGTGACGTCGATGCCCTTGCCCGCCTTGCCGTAGACGGCGACGGCCTTGCCGGACTTGAACTGGATCGAGCCCTCGGTCATCGAGCCGGAGCCGCCGGTCGTGGTCTTCAGGGCGGCGGTCAGCTTCTCCTCGTCGACGGGCATGGCCGGGTCGACGACACGGTGGTTCCCGAACAGGGAGCCGATGACGGAGACCGGGTTGTAGTCGCTCTCCGCGGCCGCGGTGACCGTGGCCTGCTCGTCGAACTGGAGCCCCGCCTGGTCCGGCTTGAGGGTGACGGTGTCGCCGCCGACCGACAGCTTCAGCGGCTTGTTCACATGGTCGCCGAAGGCCTCGTCGAGCTTCTTGACGGCGTCGTCGCGGGTGCCGCCGCCGATGTCGACGCCGAGCACGGTGGTGCCCTTGGGCACGTCGGAGTGGTTCATCAGCAGCCCGGCACCGTACGCGAGACCGCCGATGACGAACACGCCGGTGGCGACGAGCACCAGTTTGCTGCGCTGCTTCTTCTTCTTTTTCTTGGGCGCGGAGGAGGCCGGTACGTTCTGTGCCACCGGCTCGGGCAGCTTCGGGGGCGTGTGGGGCAGCGGGCCGTCGGTGTGGGTGCCGGGTCCGAACGGGGAGTTCGCGCCGGACGGCACGACCGGGATGCCGCTGGTGACGGTGTGTCCGGAGACGTTGTCGGGTGCCGGGTAGCCGCCCTGCATACCCGGCTCGGGGGCCGGCTTCTGCGGGGTGAGGATCGCGGTGTCGTCACTCAGGCCGCCGCCGGGACCGAGGCCGGCGCCGTGCGGGCCGGCCATGCCACCGGGTCCACCGGGCCCGGCAGGTCCGCCGCCGAGGGTCGGGGCCAGGGGCCCGTCGCCGGTGACCGGTCCGCCGGTCGGGCCCGCGGGACCCTGGGCGCCGCCCTGACCGCCGTGGCCGCCCGGCCCGTTGAAGCCGCTCGCGCCGCCCGGGCCGCCGTAGCCGCCCTGGCCGTTCGGCCCGTTCTGAGCTTCGCGCTCGCCCTCCGAGAAGTACGGCAGCTCGTCTCGGCGCGGCTCACCGCCGCCGGGACGCGAGCCGCCGCCGAGCGGTCCCGCGGCCAGCGCCTCGGTGACGTCGAAGGAGCCGGTGCCGCCACCGTGCCCGGGGGCCACGGGCCCGCCGGTCGCTCCGGGGAGCCCGGCGCCGTTCGTCCCGCCGGGGCGGGAGCCGCCCGGCACGCTCATGGAGCCGACCACGCCACCGGGGCGACCGGTGGCCGGACGTGCACCGCCGGGGGCGGCCCCCTGGCCGGGAGCCCCGGCACCCGGGCCGGGAGCGCTCGGCGCACCCGAACCGCCCGGCATACCGGCCCCGTTGGTGGCGCCGCCGCCCTGACCGCCTCTGGTGGGCGCCGACTTGCGGGGTGCGAACCACTCGCTCGTCTTCTCCTCGGCGGGCTGGGCAGGCTCGGCAGGAGGCTCGAAGGCACTCGCCGCCGTGGCCGCACCCGGCACCGGAGCCTGGGTCTCCCCGGTGTCGTCGGGGCTCTCGGCGTCCGCGACGGGCGTGCGCACGACGACGGGCGGAATGGGCCGCGACCCGGGGATGTTGATCCGGATCCGGGTCGTCAGCGTGGTCTCGGTCTTGCGGTCCTCCGGCTGCTGGGCCGAACGGCCCGCATCCGTACCGGCGTCGGAAGCCGTGGGTGTCCCGTACGGCGGCGTGCCCGACGGGTAGGCGGCTCCGCCGCGCCCGTTGGGCCCGGAGGACGGAGTGTCAGTTTCACGACTCAAGGCAGGTTCTCCCGGTTGGCTCCGCCGCCCGACACAACCTCACGGGCGGCTCGGCGGCGCGCACCACCATACTGGCCACTTCTGGCGTGTATCCCATGACCGCCGGGGAAACCCACACCGGACTCCCACGCGCGGTTAATGGCGAAGTGGTACGTCACTTGCCAAGTCGGACGTCACGGCCATCTGGTTGCCGCCCCTGTCCAAGGGTGGCGCAGATCACAGCTACGGCCATCCCCCCGAGGAGGAAGAGATAGGAGCCGCCTCCTGCGCCGAAGAGGAAGTCCCCTTCGGGTCTGCTGGCGGTGAGCAGGATGACGGAGATCATCCAGCCGGCGGCGGGCGCGATGGCCCCGCCCCGGCTGCCGGTGGCCCGTCCGCCGCCGAGGCAGAGCCCCGCCTCGCCCGCGAGTGCGAGCAGCAGCCCGCCCGGGAACCAGCCGGCCTGCACCAGGGCACCGGCCGCGCCGACGACCGCGCCGAGCACGAAGAGGCCCACGTACAGGACCGTCCGCCAGGCGGTGGGCCGCTGCAGCGGCTGGGCGAGCAGGGCACCGCGCTCCGTCATGACGCCTCCCCGATGCCGAGACCGGCGAACAGATCCTTCTCCCTCGGCTCGCCGCCTTCCCCGCGCACCAATTCGTAGTACTCGGTGGTGAACAGGGGCTGCGCCAGCTCGTTGGAGAGAGCGAAGTACGGTTCCGCGACCTTGATCTGGGTGGCGTGCGCCCCCATCGCGGCGGCCTTGGCGGCGGCGTACGGGGTGCCGTCGATCTCGGCGGTGATCACGTCGTCGGCCACGACACCCGGGACGTCCCCGACGGCTGCGGACTTGGAGAAGGAGGCGACGGGCAGCTCGGCCTCGAGCCGGGCGAAGGCGTCCTCCGCCACCGATCTCGGCACGCGGTTCCAGTAGACCTTGGGGATCTGCCAGCCCGCCCCGGCGGCCAGCCCGGCGGCGCGCATGGCGACGCGGTGGGCCTGGATGTGGTCGGGATGGCCGTATCCGCCGTTGTCGTCGTACGTGACGAGGACCTGGGGGCGTACCTCGAGGATCACCTCGACCAGGTACCGGGCCGCCTCGTCGACGTCCGCCTGCCAGAAGCAGGCCGGGTCGTCGTTGTCGGCAAGGCCCATCATGCCGGAGTCCCGGTAGCGGCCCGGACCGCCGAGGAGGCGGAAGTCCTCGACGCCCAGTTCGCCCATGGCTGCCGTGAGCTCGCGCAACCGGTACTCGCCCAGGGCGGCGCCGGTGAGGTGCTGGAGCTCCGGCGGGATGACCTCGCCGCGCTCGCCGAGGGTGCAGGTGACCAGGGTCACGCGGGCACCCCCGGACGCATACGCGGCCATGGTCGCGCCGGTGGTGATCGACTCGTCGTCCGGGTGCGCGTGCACCAGCAGCAGACGCCGGGAGGGCGGTTCCGTCATGGACCCCACCCTACGAGGCGGCACTGACAGGGCAGTGCAGCCAGGGGATCAGAACTTGATGCTGCCGATCATCCCCGCGATGTTCGTCGTCAGCTCGTTGATGGTGGGAGCGACGGTCGAGGAGGCGAGATAGAACCCGAGCAGCATGCAGACGATCGCATGCCCTGCCTTCAGTCCTGACTTCTTGACCAGAAGGAAGACGACGATCGCCAGCAGCACCACCGCCGAAATCGAGAGTGCCACGGCGGCTCACCTCCAAGGGTCCCAAGAGCGCGGGGGTCGGACTTAGGGCTCAGATAAATCCATGCAACAACCAGCAGGTTCATACCCACTATGCGCTAGTGATCATAACTATCCGACCGTGCGCATCGATCGGCGCACGGCCGCACAAGGGGGCGCATGGCCAATATGGTCGGGGCATGACGACGAGGTCCGACTCCTTCCCCCGCCGGCACGCCCGCACCCAGCGGTTCACGCTGGGCGCGCCGCGCGCTTTCACCGTGTCGCCCGACGGCGCCCGTGTCGCGTTCCTGCGCTCCACCTCCGGTACGGACAGGGTGAGTTCCCTGTGGGTTCTCGATACGGCGCAGGGCGGGGAGCGCGTCGCGGCCGACCCGCACGCCCTGCCGGGCGGCGCCGCCGAGGACCTCCCGCCCGAGGAGCGGGCGCGCCGCGAGCGCAGCCGTGAGGGCGGCGCCGGCATCGTCGGCTACGCCACCGACGCGGCCGTGGAGTTGGCGGCTTTCGCGTTGTCGGGGCGGCTTTTCACGGCCGAACTGCGGGCCGGTACGGCACGTGAACTCCCCGCCCCCGGACCGGTGATCGACCCGCGCCCCTCCCCCGACGGCCGGCACGTCGCATACGTCGCGCAGGGTGCGCTGCGGGTGGTGGGCGCCGAGGGCAAGGACGAACGGGCGCTCGCCGAGCCGGAGTCGGCGAACGTCACCTATGGACTGGCCGAGTTCATCGCGGCCGAGGAGATGGGCCGGTCACGGGGTTTCTGGTGGTCGCCGGACGCGGACCGGCTGCTGGTCGCGCGCGTGGACGACACGCCGGTACGGCGCTGGTGGATCTCCGACCCGGCCCAGCCGGAACGTGACCCACGGCACGTCTCCTACCCGGCGGCGGGCACCGACAACGCGGATGTGCGGCTGTTCGTGATCGGTCTGGACGGGGTGCGCACGGAGGTCGTCTGGGACCGGGCGCGCTATCCGTACCTGGCACATGTGCACTGGTCAGGGGCGGGTGCGCCACTGCTGCTCGTACAGGCGCGCGACCAGCGCAGTCAGCTGTTCCTGGCGGTGTCCCCGGAGACGGGCGCCACCCGGCTCGTGCACGCGGACGAAGATCCAGTTTGGCTTGATCTTTTCCCCGGAGTGCCCTGCTGGAGCCCCTCCGGACAGCTCGTGCGTATCGCCGACGAGGGCGGCGCGCGGGTCCTCGCGGTCGGCGAACGCCCGCTGACCGGACCGCAGTTGCACGTGCGCGCGGTGCTGGACGTCACCGCGGACGACGTGCTGGTCTCCGCGTCGGCCGGCGCGGAGGCGCCTTCCCTCGAGAGTTCTCCCGAGACCGGCGAGGTGCACGTTTACCGCGTCAACGAGCTCGGCCTGGAGCGCATCTCGCAGGAGCCCGGCGTGCACTCGGCGGTGCGTGCCGGGGGCGTGACCGTGCTGGTGTCCGCCTCGCCCGACCGGCCGGGCACGCGCGTGCAGGTGCTGCGCGACGGCGACCGAAGGGAGATGGGGGTTCCCCGGGCCGGAGGTTGGGGGAACACGGCGACCATCGCCTCGTACGCCGAAGATCCCGGTATGTCCCCGCGCATGGTGATCACCGAGGGGGGCGCACGACGCATCCCGTGCGCCGTCCTGCTCCCCCGCGATCACGACGGCACGACCCCGCTGCCCGTCCTCATGGACCCCTACGGCGGCCCGCACGGCCAGCGGGTCGTCGCCGCCCACAATCCGCATCTGACCTCGCAGTGGTTCGCCGACCAGGGGTTCGCGGTCGTGGTCGCCGACGGCCGCGGCACCCCGGGGCGCTCCCCGGCCTGGGAGAAGGCGGTCCGCGACGATCTCGCGGCGGTCGTCCTGGAGGACCAGGTGGACGCGCTCCAGGCGCTCGCCGGCGACTTCCCCCTCGACCTGACGCGGGTCGGGATCCGCGGCTGGTCCTTCGGCGGTTATCTGGCGGCGCTCGCGGTGCTGCGCCGCCCGGACGTCTTCCACGCGGCCGTGGTGGGCGCACCGGTCACCGACCTGCGCCTGTACGACACCCACTACCAGGAGCGCTACCTCGGCCACCCGGCCGAGCAGCCGGAGGTCTACCGCCGCAACTCGCTCATCGACGACGCGGGCCTGGTCGACGCGGCCGAGCCGCACCGCCCGATGATGATCATCCATGGCTTCGCCGACGACAACGTGGTGGTCGCCCACTCCCTGCGGCTGTCCTCGGCCCTGCTGGCCGCCGGCCGCCCGCACGAGGTGCTGCCCCTGTCCGGCGTCACGCACATGACCCCGCAGGAGTCGGTCGCCGAGAACCTGCTGCGGCTCCAGCTGGACTTCCTCCAGCGTTCGCTCTCATAGCCGTGCAAAACCGCACGAATCGCGTTAACACGGAGGCAACTTCAAGGAAGCCATACCGATATACGGACGCGCGAGGCTGAACAGCGTACGGCCGTGCGGGTGCCGTAAACGGACCGGGGTGCGCCATGTCACCCCGGTCCGTTGCCTTTCCCCTCCGGCTTCTCCAACTCCGCCGGCTTCCCCGGCTCTTCCGGGGGCACGACCACCTTCTCCTCCGCGAAGTGACAGGCCGAGTCATGCGCGGCGGGACCGCTCGTGAGCCGGAACTCGGCGGGCACCGCGAGCGCCGGCACCTCCAGCGCACACCGCTCCTGCGCCTTCCAGCAACGGGTACGGAAGCGGCACCCGGAGGGAACGTTCGTCGGTGACGGCACGTCACCCACGAGGATGATCCGCTCCCGGCGCTCGCGCGCCTCGGGATCGGGCACCGGAACGGCGGACAGCAGCGCCTGGGTGTAAGGGTGCGTCGGATGGTCGTAGATCTCGGCGTCCTTGCCGGTCTCCACGATCCGCCCGAGGTACATCACCCCGACCCGGTCCGAGATGTGCCGCACGATCGACAGGTCGTGCGCGATGAAGATGTACGACAGCTCGAACTCGCTCTGCAGCCGGTCGAGGAGGTTGATCACCTGGGCCTGGACGGACACGTCGAGCGCGGAGACCGGTTCGTCGGCGACGATGATCTCCGGGCGCAGCGCCAACCCCCGTGCGATACCGATGCGCTGGCGCTGGCCGCCGGAGAACTGGTGCGGATAGCGGTTGATGTACTCCGGGTTGAGGCCCACGACGTCCAGCAGCTCCTGGACCTTCCCCCGCCGGTCGCCCTTGGGGGCCACCTCGGGGTGGATCTCGTACGGCTCGCCGATGATGTCGCCCACGGTCATACGGGGGTTGAGGGAGGTGTACGGGTCCTGGAAGACCATCTGGATGTTGCGCCGTACGGATCGCAGGGCCCTGCCGGAGAGCTTGGCGAGGTCCTCGCCCTTGTAGCGGATCTCCCCCGCCGTCGGCTTCTCCAGGTTGACCAGCATCTTGGCGACCGTCGACTTGCCGCAGCCGGACTCGCCGACGATGCCGAGGGTTTCGCCGCGGCCGAGTTCGAAGTCCACGCCGTCGACGGCCTTCACCGCGCCGACCTGCTTCTTGAAGAGAATCCCCTGGGTGAGCGGATAGTGCTTGACCAGCCCGCTGACCTCCAGAATCGTCTCAGCCATTCAGGCACTCCCTCCAGAAGTGGCAGGCGCTGCGCCGGTTTTCGTCGACCTCGTGCAGCGGCGGCTCGTCGGTCCGGCACACGTCCTGGGCCATCGGGCAGCGGGGGTTGAAGGCGCAGCCCGGCGGGATGTTCATGAGGTTGGGCGGCAGACCCTTGATGGCGTAGAGCTCCCCGCCCTTCTGGTCGAGCCTCGGGATCGACTCCAGCAGGCCCTTGGTGTACGGGTGCGCGGGCGCCTTGTAGATGTCGTGCACCGGGGCCGACTCGACGATCCGGCCCGCGTACATGACGGCGATCTTGTCGGCGACGTCGGCGACGACCCCCAGGTCGTGGGTGATCAGGATCAGCCCCATGTTGTACTCGCGCTGCAACTCGGCGAGCAGGTTCATCACTTGGGCCTGGACAGTGACGTCGAGGGCGGTGGTGGGCTCGTCGGCGATGATCAGGGCCGGCTCCAGGGCGAGGGCCATCGCGATCATGATGCGCTGGCGCATACCGCCGGAGAACTGGTGCGGGTAGTCCTTGACCCGCTCCCTGGCCGCCGGGATCCGCACCCGCTCCATCAGCTCGACGGCCTTGGTCCGCGCGTCCTTCTTCGACATCCCCCGGTGCACGACGAACATCTCGCCGAGCTGGTCGCCCACGGAGAGCACGGGATTGAGGGAGGACAGCGCGTCCTGGAAGATCATCGCCATCTCGGCGCCGCGGACCTTGCGCCGCTCCTCCTCCTTCAGTTTCAGCAAGTCCTTGCCCTGGAAGAGGATTTCGCCGCCGGTGATCTTCCCCGGCGGGATGTCGAGGATGCCCATGACCGCCTGCGCGGTGACGGACTTCCCCGACCCCGACTCACCGAGCACGGCAAGGGTCTCCCCCGCGTCCACGCCGTAGTTGACCCCGTTGACGGCCTTGGCGACCCCGTCCCGGGTCCTGAACTCCACCTGCAGATCACGCACTTCGAGCAGCATGACGACGGCTCACCTCACCTTCGGATCGAGAGCGTCGCGCACCGCGTCGCCGGCATGACGAGGACCGGGCAGGTGACCACCGGCGCACCGGCCGCCAAGGCATCCGAAGCCCCACGGACGGCCCGTGCCCCATCCCCCACGGACGGCCCGTGAGCGGCCCTCCGCCAGGACCCGGCACCACACCCGCGGACCGCACACTTCCGGCACCATGACGCCGTCACCTCAACTTCGGATCGAGGGCGTCGCGCACCGCGTCGCCGAGCATGATGAAGGCGAGGACGGTGATCGCGAGCGCTCCGGCCGGCCACAGGAGCATGTGGGGGGCGTTGCGGATGTAGGCCGAGGCGGCGGAGATGTCGATGCCCCAGCTGACCGTCGGCGGCTTCAGGCCGACGCCCAGGTACGACAGGGTCGCCTCCAGCGCGATGTACGTGCCGAGCGCGATGGTCGCCACGACGATCACCGGCGCGACCGCGTTGGGGGCGATGTGGCGAAGGAGCAGGCGGGAGTTGGTGGCTCCCAGGGCGCGGGCCGCCTGAACGTAGTCGTTCTGCTTGGCCGTGATGACCGAGCCGCGTGCGATGCGGTAGACCTGCGTCCAGCCGAGCAGCACCATGAACCCGACGACCGGCCAGATCGTGTTGCTGGTCACCACGGAGAGCAGGACGAGACCGCCGAGCACGACCGGGATCGCGAAGAAGATGTCGGTGATCCGGGACATCAGCGAGTCCCAGCCCCCGCTGAAGTACCCGGCGAGCCCGCCCAGGACGGAGCCGAGGAGCGCGACGCCGACCGTGGCCAGGATGCCGACGCTGATGGAGATGCGGGTCCCGTACACGGTGCGCGTGTAGACGTCGCAGCCCTGGCCGTCGTAGCCGAAGGGGTGGCCCGGCTGTGAGCCCTCCTGGGCCTTGGCGAGGTTGCACTTGAGGGGGTTGCCGGAGGCGATCAGGGACGGCCAGATCGAGATGACGACGAGGAAGAGGATCACCAGCGCCGAGATGATGAAGACGGGGTTGCGGCGCAGGTCCCGCCAGGCGTCGGACCAGAGGGAGCGGGGCTTCTCCTGCGGTCCCGTCCCTTCCGGACCGCCTGGTGTCTTCTCCAGCGTCGTCGCCTCGGTCGCCGCCAGGTCCATCGCGCCGCCCATGCCGGTCCCCGCGATGGCGCCCTCGGGTTCGTACGGCAGCTGCTCAGGCATAGCGGATCCTCGGGTCGAGTACGGCGTACAGGAGGTCGACGAGCAGGTTGGCCACCAGGAAGACGAGGACGAGGACGGTCACGAAGCCGACGACGGTCTGGGTGTTCTGCCGGACGATGCCCTGGTAGAGCTGGTAGCCGACGCCGTGGATGTTGAAGATCCGCTCCGTGACGATCGCGCCGCCCATCAGCGCACCGATGTCCGTGCCGATGAAGGTGACCACGGGGATCAGCGAGTTGCGCAGCAGGTGCCGGATGATCACCCGGTGCCGGGGCAGCCCCTTGGCCACGGCCGTGCGGACGTAGTCGGAGCGGTGGTTCTCCGCGATGGAGGTGCGGGTCAGCCGGGTCACGTAGGCGAGGGAGACGGAGGCGAGGACCAGGCCCGGCACGATCAGCTCGCCGAAGGTGGCGTCCGTGGAGACCGACGGTTTGATCCAGCCCCACTCGACGCCGAGGAGGAGCTGGAGCAGCAGGCCGGTGACGAAGATCGGGACGGAGATGACGACGAGGGTGAGGAGGAGGGCGGAGGTGTCGACGGCGCTCCCGCGCCGGAGCCCCGTGATGACGCCCAGCGTGACGCCGATGACGATCTCGAAGAGGATCGCGACGATCGTCAGCCGGATGGTGATGGGGAACGCCGTCGCCATCAGCTCGGTGACCTTCTGGCCGTTGAAGGCGGTGCCGAAGTCGCCGGTGAAGACGTTCCCCATATAGGTCAGGTATTGCTGCCAGACCGGCTTGTCGAGGCCGAACTCCTTCTTCAGCTGGGCGGCCGTGGCCGCGTCGCACTGCCGCTCGCCGCACAGGCCCGCGATGGGATCGCCCATCACGTTCACCATCAGGAAGATCAGCAGCGTGGCCCCGATGAACACCGGGATCATCTGGAGCAGACGCCGGACCACGTATCTGCCCATGGGGGCTCAGCCGACCTTGATCTCGTTGTAGACGGGGACGCTGAACGGGTTGAGCGCGACGTTCGAGAGCTGCTCGGACCAGCCGGCGCTGCCGTTCTGGTACCAGAGCGGGATGGCCGCCATGTTGTCGCGGACGACCTTCTCGGCGTTCTGGAAGATCCCGATCGCCTTGGTGGTGTCGGTCTCGGTGTTGGCCTGGTTGACGAGCTTGTCGAAGTCCTTGTTGGACCAGTGGCCGTCGTTGGAGGAGGCGTTGGTGTAGTAGAGCGGCTGCAGGAAGTTCTGGATGAGGGGGTAGTCCATCTGCCACCCCGCCCGGAACGGACCCGACATCTTCTTCTGCGTGATCCGGGTGCGGAAGTCGGCGAAGGTGCCGACCGGGTTGCCGACGCAGGCCTTGTCGTTGCCGAGCGCGTTGTTGATGGAGTTGCACACGGCGTCCACCCACTCCTTGTGAGAGCCCGTGTCCGCGTTGTACGTGATCTTGACCTGGCCGCCGGGGATCCCACCGCCCTCCTTGACCAGCTTCTTGGCCTCGTCGGGGTTGTAGTCGCAGCCGTCCCCGCACAGCCCGTCCTGGAAGCCGCCCTTGGTGCCGAGGACGGGGGAGGTCCAGTCGGTGGCCGGGGTACGGGTCTTCTGGAAGATCGTGTTCGTGATCTGCTCACGGTTGATCGCCATCGACAGGCCCTTGCGGACCTTCTCCGAGCCGCTCTTGTTCCAGTCCTTGTCGTAGAAGGGGAAGGCGAGCGTCTGGATGATGCCGGCGGGAGTGTTCAGGTACCGGCCCCCGAGGTCGCTCTTGACGTTCTTGAGCTGGGCGGCGGGCACGTCGTCGACCAGGTCGAGGTTGCCGGCCATCAGGTCGGTGTAGGCGGTGTTGTTGTCGGTGTAGACCTTGAGGTCGACGCCGCCGTTCTGCGCCTTGTCCGTACCGGGGTAGGCGTCCCACTTCCGCAGGGACATCTTCGAGCCCTTGGTGTACGAGTCCACCGTGTAGGGCCCGTTGCCGACCGGCTTCTTGATCCACGCGGCGTGGTCGTCGAAGAAGGCCTGGGGCAGCGGCGCGAACGCCGGGTAGCCGAGGGTGTCCGGGAAGGTCGAGAACTTCTGGGTGAGCTTGACGGTGAAGGTCCTGGCGCCGGTGACCTTGAGGCCGGAAAGCGTGTCGGCGGTCTGCGTGCCGCTGTCGGGGTGGACCTTGTCGTAGCCCTCGATGTATCCGAAGAAGTACGCGTTCTTCTGGTTGTTCTTGAGGCTGGCGCCGTAGTTCCAGGCATCCACGAAGGACTTGGCGGTGACCGCCTCGCCGTTGCTGAACTTCCAGCCGTCCTTAACGGTGACGGTGAAGTTCTGCGAGTCCGAGGTGTCGATCTTCTCGGCGAGCATGTCCTCGGCGGCGCCGGTCTTCGGATCGTAGCGCTTCAGCCCCCGGAAGATCATGTCGAGGACCTTGCCGCCCTGCACCTCGTTGGTGTTGGCCGGCTCCAGCGGGTTCTGCGGGTCCCCCCAGGAGGAGCTGAGCACCCCGCTGCCGTCACCACCGCTGCCGCTGCCGCTGTCGCTGCCGCCACAGGCCGTCGCGGCGAGTGCGACCGCCGCCGCGCATGCGGCCCATTTGGCGTGCGTGGCTCCACGCATGGAGTGCCTCCTCATGACTGCCAGTCCATTACCGGCCAATATCAACTCAAAAGGTGCACACCGCATACGCGCCGAGCCCATTGGGGGATTCCCGACGGGACACACCATCCGGATGGCCGCCCGACGTTCCGGCGGCGCCCTCCTGGCAACCTCCCGCCAACCACCCGCCAACCTCCCGCCGCGATGGATCTTCCACACAAAGCGCAATGGATCTTCGCCATCCGATGCCGAACCGTTGGATTGTTACGCCAAGATGTACGGATTCCGATACTGACGCGTCCGCATATCGAACTCCTTGCCCGTTTCGCGCAGTTGGCCCGAATCCGGACACGGATCGATTACAAGGCGCTACACGCGTAGCTACAGATTGGTCAAGGTAAGGCAAAGAAGGTAAATAGAACCCCAACTCGGCCGAGAATTTATTGACCTTGAACGAATTGCGTTGAAAAAGTCCGGCGTAGCCCGTAGGGAGCGCCCTGCGGAGTCCTTGACCCACAGGGCACGGAGCATCATGACCCCCCCTACCCCTTCCCCGGCCGCCCCGCTCGAGGTGACCGACGAAGACAGCGCGACACCGGCGAAGCCCTCCGGCCCACAAGGCTCCGAGAGTCGCTCACCGGGACGACTGGCCTGGACCCGTTTCAGGCGCGACCGGGCCGGCGTCATATCCGCCTACGTGGTGATCTTCTTCTTCGTTGTGAGCATCTGCGCCCCGCTCATCGCCAAGCTGTACGGCAAGGACCCGTACACCTTGTACGGCATGAACACCCCGGGCCTGCTCAACGAGTTCAACTACCCGGTGAAGCCCAACGGCGGCATCAGCTCCGACTTCTGGTTCGGCATCGAGCCGCAGCTCGGCCGGGACGTCTTCACCTTCCTGCTCTACGGCATCCGCAACTCGCTGCTGATCGCGACTGCCGCCGCTCTGCTGACGACCGTGCTGGGCGTCGTCATCGGCATCACCGCCGGTTACGTGGGTGGCAAGACGGACTACTTCGTGGGCCGTGTGATCGACATCCTGCTGGCCTTCCCGCAGACCCTCTTCTTCATCGCCTTCTGGCCGGTGGTGCTGGGGATCTTCGTCGCCGCGGACGAGAACACCCCGGTCCGGCTGACCGTCGTCAGCCTCATCCTCGTGATGACGGTCTTCGGCTGGGCCTCCATCGCACGTCTGTTGCGCGGTGAGGTACTCGCCCTCCGCGAGCGGGAGTTCGTGGAGGCGGCCAAGGTCACCGGCGCCTCGCCGGCCCGCATCATCTTCAAGGAACTGCTGCCGAACCTGTGGACGCCGATCCTCATCCAGTCGACGCTCCTGCTTCCGACCTACGTCACGACGGAGGCCGCTCTCGCCTTCCTCGGTGTCGGCCTCACGAACCCCACCCCTGACTGGGGCGTGATGATCCAGAACGGCGCCAAGGTCTACCAGGACGACATCACCTTCATGCTCTTCCCGGGCCTGACCATGGTGCTCTTCGTCGTTGCCTTCAACCTGCTCGGCGACTCGGTCCGCGACGCGCTGGACCCGAAGACCAAGCGCTGAACTCCCCCCTCCGCCCGGGCGACGGGGCTCGGCCGGAGCGCACCAAGCACTTTCCCATCCAGAAGAAATCGGGTCAGCCATGTCTCTCTCCCGCAGAAACTTCGTCATAGCCACTTCGGTCGCGGCCGCGGGCTCGACGCTTCTGTCCGCGTGCAGCAGCGGCGACTCGGGCGGCGGCAGCGGCAGCCCGAGCGACGGCGCCACCGCCTACACCGGCGCCAAGGTCACTGTCGGTACCAAGGAAGACTCGACCGGTCCGGCCCCGGAGATCGCCGGTGCGAAGAAGGGCGGCACGATCTACGGCCTTGCGCCCGACGACTTCTCCCACCTGGACCCGCAGCGCATCTACTACGCGTACAACTCGACGGTCGCGCTGCTCCTGCACCGCTGCCTGACCAGCTACAAGATCGACTCTTCCGGCAAGCAGAAGCTGGTCGGCGACCTGGCCACCGACACCGGCACCGCCTCCGCCGACAACAAGACCTGGACCTTCACGCTGAAGGAGGGTCTGAAGTGGGAGGACGGCAGCGAGCTGACCGTCGAGGATGTGCGCCACGGCATCGAGCGCTCCTGGGCCTCGTTCATCACCGAGGGCGCCAACTACGCCCAGTCCGCGCTGACCGGCAAGGGCGGCAAGTGGCGTGAGGGGTACGAGGGTCCGTACAAGGGCAAGCACCTGGACTCGATCGTCACCGACAAGGCCAAGCGCACGATCACCTTCAAGCTGGCCGAGTCCAAGCCGGACTTCAACTTCACGCTGGCGATGCACTCCTACGCCGCGGTGTCCCCGAAGCTGGACACCAAGGAGAAGTACGACAAGAAGCCGGCCGCCTGCGGTCCGTACAAGATCAAGGCCCACACGACCGACAAGTCGATGGTCCTGATCCGCAACAAGAACTGGGACCCGGCGACCGACTCGATCCGCAACGCCTACCCGGACACCTTCGAGTTCGACTTCGGCATCGAGACCCTGGACAGCGTCGACCGCCTGATCGCGGACCAGGGCAAGGACCAGTACGCCGTGTCGATCTACAAGGGCGTTCCGGCCGAGCGCATCCAGAAGGTGCTCACCGACCCCGCGCTGAAGAAGCGCAGCTTCAACGGCCTGCTCACCGGTGTCTACTACTACGCGATCAACACCAAGCGCGTCACCGACCTGAAGGTCCGCCAGGCCCTCAACCACGCCTGGCCGCTGCAGCAGATCCGCCAGATCTACGGCGGCCCGTCCGCCGGTGACTTCGCGACCTCGATCATGAGCCCGGACCTCATCGGGTACAAGAAGTACGACGCCTACGGCAAGCTCACCAAGCCGCAGGGCGACCCGGCCAAGTCCAAGGCGCTCCTGAAGGAGGCCGGCAAGCTGGGCATGAAGGTCGTCTACGCGTACCCGCAGGACCCGACCTACGACAAGACCAAGGTCGTCATCGAGAACGCGCTCAAGGCGGCCGGCTTCACTCCGATCATCAAGCCGGTCGACTCCACGTCGTACTACGACCAGATCCAGCAGATCGACAACAGCTACGACGTGATGTGGTTCGGCTGGTCCCCGGACTGGCCGACGGCCTACACCGTGGTCCAGCCGCTGTTCGACGGCGGGGCCATCGGCAACGGCATGAACAACATCTCGCAGACCGACATCAGCTGGATCAACGACGGCATCAAGAAGAACGCGGTCGTCGCCGACCAGGCCAAGGCGGGCGCGGCCTGGTCTGCGCTGGACGAGCGGATCATGAAGGAAGTCGCGCCGATCATCCCTGAGACGTTTTCGCGGCGCTACTACGTCTTCGGCTCCAAGGTCGGCGGCGCCCAGTTCGACCCGAACTTCTCCGCCACTCTGCTGTACAAGACCTTCGTGAAGGCCTGACGTACGACCCCTGGTGGGGCGGCCTGTGCCGCCCCACCTCCTCATCCCCAACGGCATCCGTCAGGAAAACCCAACTGCCATGTTCCGCTTCCTCATCCGCCGGACCCTCGGCGCCGCGGTGATCCTACTGATCATCAGCGCCATCGTGTTCGTCCTGTTCTACGCCGCCCCGCGCGACCCCGCCCGTATCGCCTGCGGCAAGGTCTGCACGCCCGAGACCCTGGCACTGGTGAAGAAGAACCTGGGGATCAACCACCCTCTTCCCGTGCAGTACTGGGACTGGCTCAAGGGACTGTTCGTGGGGCGTGACTACGCCGCCTTCGGGAACTGCAAGGCGCCGTGCCTCGGCTACTCGTTCCAGAACCGCGAGCCGGTGCTGTCCACCATCATGGACCGCTTCCCGCTCACGATCTCGCTGGCCATCGGCAGCTCCGTGGTCTTCCTGGTCTTCGGTATCGGCACCGGCATGCTGGCCGCCGTCAAGCAGGGCAAGACGCTCGACAAGATCGCCAGCTCCGCCTCGCTGATCGCGTCCTCGATGCAGATCTATGTCATCGGTGTCTTCGCCACCTATCTGCTGGTCGACCAGATGCACTGGCTGGACCGCGCGAACTACACACCGTTCACCGACAACCCGGCCAAGTGGGCACAGGGCCTGCTGGTGCCATGGCTGGTGCTTTCGCTGATCTTCACCGCCAACTACACGCGCATGACGCGCTCCCAGATGGTCGAGACGCTCAGCGAGGACTACGTCCGCACGGCCCGTGCCAAGGGTCTTTCCCGCCGGACGGTGTTCTTCCGCTTCGCCTGGCGCGGCGCCATGGGCCCGATCGTCACCATCTTCGGCCTCGACCTCGGCACACTGCTCGGCGGCGCCATCATCACGGAGTCGACCTTCAGTCTGCAGGGCCTCGGCATGCTCTCGGTGAAGGCGGTCAGCACCAACGACCTGCCGATGCTGCTCGGAGTCGTCATGGTCGCCGCTGCCGCGATCGTCGTCTTCAACATCATCGTCGACTCCGTGTACGCCCTCATCGACCCGCGCGTGCGCCTCGCGTAAGGAGAGAACCATGAGCACCCCCTTCCTCTCCGTGCGCGATCTGAAAGTGCACTTCTCCACCGAGGACGGCATCGTCAAGGCAGTCGACGGCCTCTCCTTCGACGTGGAGAAGGGCAAGACCCTCGGCATCGTCGGCGAGTCCGGCTCCGGCAAGTCCGTCACCAACATGGCGATCCTGGGCCTGCACGACCCGCGCAACACCAAGCTCGACGGCGAGATCCTGCTCGACGGCAAGGAGCTGATCACCGCCTCGGAGCGCGAGCTGGAGCAGCTGCGCGGCAACAAGATGTCCATGATCTTCCAGGACGCGCTCGCCTCCCTGTCGCCGTACCACACGATCGGCGCGCAGATCGCCGAGACGTACCGCAAGCACACCGGCACTTCCAAGAAGGAGGCCCGGGCGCGGGCGATCGAGATGCTGCGCCGGGTGGGCATCCCTCAGCCGGACATGCGTGTGGACGACTACCCGCACCAGTTCTCCGGCGGTATGCGCCAGCGCGCGATGATCGCCATGGCGCTGGTCTGCGACCCCGAGCTGCTGATCGCCGACGAGCCGACGACGGCTCTTGACGTCACCGTGCAGGCCCAGATCATGGACCTGCTCAAGGACCTCCAGCAGGAGTTCGGCACCGCGATCATCTTCATCACCCATGACCTCGGTGTCATCGCCGACATCGCGGACGACGTGCTGGTGATGTACGGCGGCCGGTGTGTGGAGAAGGGCACCAAGAAGGAGGTGCTGCGCACGCCGGAGCACCCCTACACGCTGGGTCTGCTCGGTTCGATGCCGAGCCTGGAGGGACCGGTCGACGTACCGCTGTCCCCGATCCCGGGCTCGCCGCCCTCGCTGCTGAACCCGCCGTCGGGCTGCTGCTTCCACCCCAGGTGCACCTTCGCCGAGAAGGTCTCGGGCGGGCTCTGCTCGACCGCGCAGCCGGCCCTGGAGATCACGGACGGCCGCGGCGCGGCGTGCCACCTGACGCCGGAGCAGAAGGGCGACCTCTTCGCCGACTACGCCACGGCGCGGACCAACTGACGTACAAGAGACGGGACTTCACCACCATGAGCAGCACCACCCCCCTCCTGGACGTCAGCGGCCTGACCAAACACTTCCCGATCAAGGGCGGCTTCCCGATCCGGCGCACAGTCGGCGCCGTCCAGGCCGTGGACGGCCTCGACTTCCAGGTCGCCGAGGGCGAGAGCCTGGGCCTGGTCGGCGAGTCGGGCTGCGGCAAGTCGACCACGGGCCGGCTGATCACGAAGCTCCTGGAGCCGACGGCCGGCAAGATCTCGTACCGCGGCCAGGACATCACCCACGCGGGCCGCAAGGAACTGGCGCCGGTCAGGTCCGAGATCCAGATGATTTTCCAGGACCCGTACGCCTCGCTGAACCCGCGACAGACGGTCGGCAAGATCATCTCCGGGCCGATGGAGATCAACGACATCAACCCGGCCGGCGGTCACGAGAAGCGCGTGCGCGAACTCCTGGAGACCGTCGGCCTCAACCCCGAGCACTACAACCGCTTCCCGCACGAGTTCTCCGGCGGCCAGCGTCAACGTATCGGTGTGGCAAGGGCATTGGCCCTGCAACCCAAGCTGATCGTCGCCGACGAGCCGGTCTCGGCGCTCGACGTCTCCATTCAGGCGCAGGTCGTGAACCTGCTGCAGCAGCTGCAGCGGGACCTGGGCATCGCCTTCGTCTTCATCGCTCACGACCTGGCCGTCGTACGCCACTTCTCGCACCGCGTGGCGGTCATGTACCTCGGCAAGATCGTCGAGATCGCCGACCGCGACGACCTGTACGAGAACCCGCGCCACCCCTACACGCGGGCCCTGCTGTCCGCCGTACCCGAGGCCACGGCGGACGACACACCGGCCCGCGAGCGCATCCGCCTGGTCGGCGACGTCCCGTCCCCCATCTCGCCGCCCTCCGGCTGCCGCTTCCGCACCCGCTGCTGGAAGGCGACGGAGAAGTGCGCGAGCGAGGCCCCGCCGCTGGTCCAGGTCGAGGGCAACAAGCCGGGCCACCTGACGGCCTGCCACTACCCGGAGACGGCGGAGACAGTTCCCGCTCCCCGTCTCACCAAGGACCCCGAGGCCGCGGCCTGACACACCCCTTTACCGTCAGCCGCAACCTCTGTGGAACGGACCTTCTCGGCCCATTGACCCGAGCCCATGAATGTCCGGTCCAGGGGAACGAAGGCCCGCGCCTCCCAAGGCGCGGGCCTTTGTCTTCTCGGCGGGACCTGTTTGGCCCTCAGCCCCGGTCACTCGTCCACGAACAGCTCCGCCGCATCCGTCGCGTGCACGGCCCGCTGGGCCCAGACCTCGAGCTGACCCAGATCCGTACAGCTGCTCACTCGCGTGCGGACGGCGTCGCTCACCGAGATGCCGCGCCATTCCAGGAGATGCAGGACCATCTCGGCACGCTCCTGAACACGGCCCTGCTCCAGCCCCTGCTCCAGCCCCTGTTCGCGCCCTTCCTCGCGCACCTGCTCGGCCAGCGGATGCCGCCAGAAGTACTGCATCGCCGTCATCAGGTCCCTCCACATCTGCTTCACCTGGGGGTCGGCCAGGCACGAGTCGACGAACTGCACGAATGCCGCGGCACTGTCCGCGTCGATGGTCTTCAAGGCGGCTGCCAGCGATTCCAGTATGGCGGCAGCCTTCGGCCCCCGGCCATGCGTCATGGCCGAGAGCACCGCAAGAGGTACGTCCCGTTCGGCCTCCCGCGCATCGGCGATCACCGGCACGTTGTCCGGTCCGAGCACGAGCGGCCGTACCGTCAGGGAGGGCCGGCCGGGCACGCCGAGATGAATGGGCTCGGCCGCCCAGCGGGCCGTGGATCTGCACTGCGTGGTGACGATCAGCACGGGCTCGCAGCGGTACTTCTCGTACAGGTACGAGAGGTAGTACGGCCAGCTGCCGCGCTTGGCCTCGTCCTTCTGCCGCTGCGACTCGACGACCAGAAGGTAGGGGCCCTCGTCGGTCTCCGCGCGTAACAGCGTGTCCACACGCCGCTCGACCGGTTCGATCTCGGTGAGGTCGACGTTCATACCGGCGAATTCCCGCGGCTCGGGAAAGGCGACACCCAGCACCTGCTGCAGGGCCCGCGTCAGCAACGCGGGGTCCTTCTGGAAGATCCGGTGCATCGCCTCGTGCAATGAGCTGACCATCGACTCTCCTTTCTTTCCGACGTGATCAACGAGCTACGCGACGGCCAGGTCACACCAGACGTACTTGCCCCGGTTCCCGTGCCTGGACAGCGGCTGCCAGCCCCACGCGTCGGCACACGCCCGCACCAAGGCCAACCCCCGTCCCTCCTCCGCCTCCACGAGCGGCTCCAACGCCCGCGGCGGCTCCGGCGGTTCGGGATCGGCGTCCCACGCCCCGATCCGCAGCACGCCGGCGGCCCATCGCACCCGTAGCGCAGCGGGCCCTTTGGTATGGCGTACGGCGTTGGAGACCAGCTCCGTCGCGAGCAGCTCGGCCACGTCCACGAGCCCGATGAGGCCGTGCATGGTGAGGATCAGCCGGAGGGTGCGGCGGCAGACGGTGACGGCGCGGGGGTCGTTCGGGATGTAGAGGGAGTACTCCCAGGGCTCGGATGCGTTTTCGGGCATGCGTCAACTCCGGTTCAGAGGTGGGGGTTTCGGAGGGCCACGGGATTTGCGGGTGGTGGCAGTGCCGCGTCCGTCATGGCAGGACGGTGCGGTGCGCTTCCGGTACCCCGGGAATCCGCAGCGTGTGCGTCGCGTCACCGAATGTAGGGCCAAAATTTGGTCCCACACAAGTCGCTGCCGTAATCTGTCGCTCGAACGAGGTGCCACCTCAAGGCGGTTGGGACTCAGAAAGGAAGTCATGCCACGCAGGCAACACGTCACCGCACGCCAGGCCCGTCTAGGCGTCGAGCTGCGGAAACTGCGCGAGGCCGCGGGCCTGAAGGGGCGTGAGGCCGCCGAACTGCTGGGGTCGGACTCCGCGCAGGTGAGTCAGATCGAGGCCGGCCTCGCGGGTATCAGCGAGGCACGCCTGCGGCGGATAGCAGCGCACTACGCCTGCACAGACCAGGAGTTGATCGGGGCTCTTGTGGCGATGGCCACCCCCCGGACGCGCGGCTGGTGGGAGGAATTCCACGGCCTGCTTCCCACATCGTTCCTGGACCTGTCCGAGCTGGAGCACCACGCCGCCTACCGATGGGACGTGGACTTCCTCCATGTTCCCGGCCTGCTTCAGACCGAGGACTACGCCCGGGCGCTCTTCTCGCGCCGCGTTCCCGAACTACCCGAAGACGAAGTGGAGTTGCGCGTCCGACACCGGCTGCAACGGCGCGTCGTCATCGAGGACGAGCCGATCCCGTACAAGGCCGTCATCCACGAGGCGGCGCTGCGCATCAAAGTCGGCGGCCGCGCCACCTCTCGGGCTCAGCTCGCCCGCATCTTGGACCTCTCCGAAGCGGGCCACATCGCCGTGCGCGTCATCCCCTTCGCCCTGGAGGAATTCGCCGACATCACAGCCGCCATGGTGTACGCGGGCAGTACCGTCCCGAGACTGGACACCGTCGTACGCGATGGTCCTCACGGTTCGCTGTTCATCGATTCCGAAGCCCAACTCGGCGTCTTCCGAACACTCTTCCGTAGAGTGGAGGCGGTGTCACTCGAACCCGATCGGTCGCGTGACCTCATCCACAGGCTGACGAAAGAGCTGTGAGGCCCCGATGGTCACCCCCGGCAACTGGCGGAAGTCGTCGTACTCCGGAAGCGGCGACGGCAACGCCTGCGTGGAAATCGCCGACAACCGCACCCACGTAGCGATACGCGATTCCAAGGACCCCGCCTACGGCACCCTCACCTTCCCTACCGGAGCCTTCGCCCCCTTCATCGACGCCCTGAAGGCCCCTCACGCCGGGAAGGGCCAGGGGCCTGTCGTCTGGATCATCTCCCGGGATCAACCGTCGGCCCCTGGGGAAAACCGGATGCGGCGGCCGGGCGGGCTGGCTACCGTCCGGGCGTGGCCCACACCTATCCCCCGCTGAACGTCGAAGTCCGCACGCCGCGCCTGACGCTGGCCGGCGCGTCCGACGAACTGCTGGAACGTCTCGTGCCGCTCGTGCGGGCCGGGGTCGCCGACGCCGAGCCGTGGCCGTTCGACGACCCCATCTCGTTCTACGCCGACAGCCCCGAACGGGAGTGGCAATGGCTGCGCGCCATCTGGGCCGGCCGCGCCCGCGTGAGCCCGGACTCGTGGCGGCTGTACCTCGCCGTGCTCGTCGACGGCGAACCGGTCGGCATGCAGGACCTCATCGGCAGGAACTTCACGCGGTTCGGCACGGTGTCCAGCTTCTCGTGGCTGGCCCCCGGCAGCCGCGGACAGGGGCTCGGCAAGGAAATGCGGTCGGCGGTCCTGCAGTTGGCCTTCGCCGGGCTGGGCGCACGCGAAGCCGGCAGCGACGCCTTCGTCGACAACGAAGCGTCCAACCGCGTGTCCCGTGGCCTGGGCTACGAACCAAACGGCATGGACTGGGACACCCGCCGCGGTGAGCCCGCGCGGATCCAGCAGTGGCGGCTCACTCGGGACGCGTGGGAACGGATCCGCCGGGACGACATCGAGCTGACCGGCGTCGAGGAGTGCCTGCCCGTCCTGGGTATCGGCTAGGGCGTTTCCTCCGGACACCGGGCGACCACAGAAAGATGTTCGCGGATGGCGCGGGAGGAGTACGCCTCGTCGGCCAGGACCCCATCGGGCCTGGTGCGGGGACGCTCGAGCCAGCGGGAGACCCGTAGCCGGGTCATCACGTCCCATCACGTCGGCAAAGGCGGGCACGGCGCCTGCCTGTCCGGCCGTGACGACGAAGGCCATCGGCCGGCGGCATGAGTCGGCTGCCAGGCGGATCTTCGTGGTCAGTCCGCCGCGGGACAGGCCGATCGCATGGTCGGCGGATCTGAACGAAAGGGCCTAGCTCCCGCCGCCCGCGTCCTCCTCCAGCGCCACCAACGCCGGATCCAGCACGATGTCCTCCTCCCGCGCCTCGACCGTCGGCTCCTCCGGGAAGTGGCAGGCCGTCAGGTGGCCGGCGTGGTTGCCGGAGATCTGGACCAGCGGGGGCTCTTCGGCCGCACACTTGTCCTGGGCCTTCCAGCAGCGGGTGCGGAAGCGGCAGCCGGACGGCGGCGAGATCGGGGAGGGCACGTCGCCGGCCAGGCGGATGCGTTCGCGCCGGCTTGCGTCCTGCGCCTCGGAGAGGTCCACCTCGGGGACGGCGGACAGCAGGGCGTGGGTGTAGGGGTGGCGAGGGCGGGCGTAGATGGACGCGCGGTCGCCGACCTCGATGATCTTGCCGAGGTACATGACGGCGACGCGGTGCGAGAAGTGGCGTACGACGGCCAGGTCGTGGGCGATGAAGAGGAAGGCGATACCCAGTTCGTTCTGGACCTCCTGGAGGAGGTTGACGACCTGCGCCTGGATGGAGACATCGAGGGCCGACACCGGCTCGTCCGCCACGATCAGCTTGGGTTCGAGTGCCAACGCCCTTGCGACGCCGATACGTTGACGCTGGCCGCCGGAGAACTCGTGCGGGAAGCGGTTGTAGTGCTCGGGGTTCAGGCCGACGATCTCCAGCAGCTCACGGACGCGGGTCTCGCGGCCCCCGTCCGGCTGGATCCCGTTGATCTCCATCGGACCCGAGATGATCTTGCCGACCGTCTGCCGCGGGTTCAGCGACGAATACGGGTCCTGGAAGATCATCTGGATCTCGGAGCGGATGGGCGCCAGTTCCTTGCGGCCCGCGTGGGTGATGTCCTGGCCGCGATAGGAGATCTTCCCCGCCGTCGGCTCCAGGAGCTTCGTGATCAGCCGGCCCGTGGTCGACTTGCCGCAGCCCGACTCCCCCACCAGGCCGAAGCTCTCGCCGACGTGCACGGTCAGGTCGATGCCGTCGACCGCCTGCACGGCGCCGATCGTGCGCCGGATCGGGAAGCCGCCCTTGACCGGGAAGTGCTTGGTGAGCCCCGCGACTTCCAGCAGCGGCTCCCCGGCCGATTCGGCACCTGCATCCCGCGGGGCGGGGAGGACGAGATCCTCTGTCATTGCGTCTCCTCCTAGCCCAGACGGGGCTTGATCTCTTCTACGAAGATGGTGTGTTTCTGATCCGCCGTGAGGTGGCACGCGGAGGCGCGGTCCGGGGCCAGCAGCGGGCGTTCGGTGATGCAACGGGTGCCGCCGACCCGGTCCTGGAAGGTGCAGCGGGGATGGAAGCGGCAGCCGGACGGCGGGGTGAGGAGAGAGGGCGGGGCGCCGGGGATGGGCGCGAGGGGGGCGGCGAGGTCCGAGTCCAGGCGGGGCATGGAGTTCAACAGGCCCCAGGTGTATGGATGTTGCGGCGAGCGCAGGACCTCGTTCGTGGTGCCCCGCTCCACCGCTCCGCCCGCGTACATCACCATGATGTCGTCGGCCATGTCGGCGATGACCCCGAGGTCGTGCGTGATGAAGACGATCGCCGAGCCGAACTCCTGCTGCAGGCTCTTGAGCAGGTCGAGGATCTGGGCCTGGACGGTCACGTCCAAGGCCGTGGTCGGCTCGTCGGCGATCAGCAGGTCGGGGTCGCAGATCAGGGCCATCGCGATCATCGCGCGCTGGCGCATACCGCCGGAGAACTGGTGCGGGTAATCCTTCGCCCGTTCCTTGGGGTTGGGGATGCCGACCTTGCCGAGCATCTCCACCGCCCGCGCCCAGGCCGCCCTCTTCGAGGCCCCGGTGTGCTTCATGAACGGCTCGGCGATCTGCCGGCCCACCGTGTAGTACGGCGACAGCGAGGCCAGCGCGTCCTGGAAGATCATCGCGGCCTTGTTGCCGCGCACCTTCTCCAGCTCCGACTCCCGGGCCGTGGTCAACTCCTGGCCCTCCAGGAGGATTTCGCCCTCGACGGTGGTGAACTGCGGGTTGTGCAGCCCGAGGATCGTCAGGTTGGTGACGGACTTCCCGGAGCCCGACTCGCCCACGATGCCCAGCGTCCTGCCGCGCTCCAGGTCGAAGGAGAGCCCGTCGACGGCCTTCACCACGCCGTCCTCGGTCCTGAAGCTGACATGCAGGTCCCGCACCGAGAGGAAGGCGCCCGCGTCGGCCGGTACGGGGGCCCCTGCTTCCTTGGTCACAGTGGTCACGACAGTGCTCCTATTACCCGGTTGTACCCGGCCTAGGCGAGCCGCACGCGCGGGTCGATGAAGGCGTACGCGGCGTCGACGACGATGTTGCAGAGCAGGATCATGGTGGCGGAGAACAGCATCACGCCCAGCAGCAGCGGCAGATCGCTGAAGAACACCGACTCCACCGCGAGCCGGCCGAGCCCCGGCAGGCCGAAGGTGTACTCGGTGATGATGGCGCCGCCCAGCAGCGAGCCCAGGTCGATGCCGAAGATGGTGACGATGGGGATCAGCGAGCCGCGCCAGGCGTAGCGGAAGAAGACGTAGCGGCGGGACATGCCCTTCGCGCGGGCGGTGCGCACGTGCTCCTCCTGGAGCTGCTCGATCATCGACGAGCGCGCCATACGGGTGTACTGCGAGGCGAAGATGGTGGACAGCACCACCCACGGAATGATCAGCCCGGTGAACCAGGTGACCGGATCGGCCGTGAAGTCGTTGTAGGCCGGCTTGTCGAAGATGTGCGTCTGGTAGACGAGGACCGCCAGGGCCAGCGGGCCGAGGAAGTAGATCTGCATCGAGCTGATCACCATCGCCCCGGCCGTGAACGACTTGTCGATCAGCGTGCCGCGCTTCCAGGCCGCGATCAGACCGGTGCTGAGGCCGATGATCAGGAAGCAGACGGCGCCGCCCAGCGTGAGCGAGAGAGTGGTGGGCAGCCGGTCCATCAGGGTGCCCCAGACCTGCTCGTTGGTGTGGTACGAGTACCCGAAGCAGGGCGCGGGGCAGGGACCCTGGGTGAAGTCGTTGCTGCCCAGCACGATGTTGTGCAGGAAGATCGCGTACTGCTCGGGGATCGACTTGTCGAGGCCGAGCACATGGTGGATGTTCTCGAGGTTGGCCGGCGTGCACCCCTTGCCGCACATCAGCAGCGCCGGGTCACGCGGCATTCCGAAGAACAGCAGGAACGTGACGACACTCAGCAGGAAGAGGATGACGAGGGCGCCGAGCGACCGGCGGGCGAGGAAGCGCAGCATGGCAGTGGCAGCTCTCAGGCGTCAGCGGACCGGGCGGTGCCCGGCGTGCCCCCGCGGCGAAGCGGACGGACACGCCGGACACCGGTCGGGCGGGGGTTACTTGACGTACAGGCGACGCGGGTCGATGCCGGCGATGACGTCGTCGTAGGCGACGCCACCGATCTTGGAACCGGCGATCTGGACCTGCTTGAAGTAGCCGGTCGGGACGACGTTCACGACGTCCTTCACGATGTACTCGCCGAGCTTGCCCCACGCGGCCGCGGCCTTGACCGGGTCGGTGATCTTGTTGATGCGGTCGATCTCGCTGTTGACCTTAGGGTCGTTGATCTGCGAGTAGTTGGACGCGCCGTCGGCGATGGTGCGGCCGTCGTACAGCGGCGGGATCACGGTCGAGGGGGACGGCCAGTCGGCGCCCCAGTTGGTGTTGAAGATGTCGTAGTTGTTCTTGATCTTGCTGACCTGGTCGTAGAACGACTCCGACGGGATCTCCTGGCGCTGGACGTCGAAGCCCGCCTTCTCCAGGCCGGCCGCCATGGCGGTGGAGTACGACTGGCCCTCCTGCGAGTTGATGTAGCCGAAGGTCAGCTTCATGCCGACCTTGCCGGCCTCCTTGAGGAGCTTCTTGGCCTTGGCCGGGTCACCGGCGGGCTTCTTCTTCTTGCCCCACGGGTCGAAGTTCGGGTCGTAGCCGGTGACGGTCGGGCTGATGATGCCGCCGGGGATCTCCATCGCCTCACCGCCGCCGTAGGCGCGCTGGAACGGCGAGACGGGCAGGGCGTACGCGATGGCCTCGCGGACCTTCTTGTCCTTCATCGCCGGGTGGCTCAGGTTGATGTTCATCTGACCCACGAACGGCTGATAGCCCTTGACCGTACGGGACTTCATCTTCGGGTCGCCGAGCACCTTGGCCAGGTTGCCCGCGTCGACCGAGTTCTGGAGGCTGACGGCGGTCTGTTCACCGCCGCTGTCAGCGATGAGCGCCTTGGTGGAGTCCTCGTACTGCTGGTTGAACGTGACGTTGAACCGGTCGACGTACTGGTGCCGCAGCGGGTCCGTCTTCGGGTCCCAGTTGGGGTTCTTGACGAGCACCATCGACTTGCCGGACTTGAAGGACTGGATCTTGTACGGGCCGGACGTCACCGGGTTCTTGTCGTACTTCTCCTTGGTATCGCCCTTCTGGGAGACAACCGCGTAGCCCACCATGCCCAGGGCGTACGGCAGGTCGGCGTGGGCCGTCTTGAAGTGGAAGACGACGGTCTTCGCGTCCGGCGTCTCCAGGACGCCGGCCGGCAGGTGCTTGCCCTTGTACGGGCCGTCCGGCAGCAGCTTGCGGTAGTCGGCGCCCGGGGTGTTGGCCATCCACTGCTGGATGAAGGTCGGACCCGTGTTGATGAAGGACGCGAACAGCCGCTCGAAGGTCTGGCGGACGTCCTTGGACGTGATCGCCGATCCGTCCGCGAACTTGATGCCGTCCTTGAGCGTGTACTTCCAGGTCTTGCCGCCGTCCGTGGTGGTACCGGCGTCGGTGGCGAGGTCACCGACGACCTCGTGCTCGCCGCCGTCGTTGCTGGTGGCTTTGAAGCCGGTGAGTCCTCTGTGGTACAGCTGCGCGATCTGGCTCTCGTTCGAGACGTAGATCTGCGCCGGGTCCAGGTGGGCGAGGCTGTCGCGCTGCGGCACGGCGATGGTGCCGCCGCTCTTGGCGCCGGGCACCGCGGGAGCCGGCCCCTGGGAGTCTGCCGCGTCGCCGAACTTGATGGTCGCCTGCTGCCGCTGGGCGTTCTCCTTGTCCTGCTTCTTGTTGTCGCCCGTGTCGCTGCCGCCCTTGCTGCAACCGGTCAGCACGAGTGCGCCGGCCGCGAGCACCGAGAGTGCAGCGTATGCGTGGCGTCCGCCCTTACTCATCACTCAGTTTCCACCCATCTGTGTGTCACCAGTGCGAAGGAAGTGCCATCCGGTATCGGGGCGAAGGACGCCCGCCAGCCGTGGTCAGCGCGCCGTCTTGGGGTCGAAGGCGTCCCTGACCGAGTCCCCGAGCAGGTTGAAGGCCACGATGAAGATGATCATCGAGATGCCGGGGAAGAACATGTAGGTGATGTCGTTCTGCATCACGAGTTCGGTCGACGCCTTGGAGAACATCTGCCCCCAGTCCGGCGTCGGTTCGACGATGCCCACGCCGAGGAAGGACAGACCGGCCTCGGCAGTCACGAAGTTGGGCAGCAGGTAGGTGCCCTGCACGAGGATCGGGGTGACCACGTTCGGCAGGAGCTCCCGGCGGATGATCCGGCCGGGCGGGGCCCCGCTGACCCGGGCCGCCTCGATGAACTCCCGTTCCCGCAGGGCGAGTGTGGTGCCGCGCAGCACCCGCCCGAGGCTCATCCAGCCCAGGAACCACTGCACCAGGATGAGGGCGACCACCCGGACGTAGACCGGTGTCTCGTCGGTCGGGCTGACGAAGAGTGAGACCACGACCGGCATGCTGGCGATGAAGAACAGCTGGGCGGGGAAGGCGAGCAGGAAGTCGATGACCCGGCTGATGAAGTAGTCGGTCCTGCCGCCGAGATAGCCGGCCGTGACGCCGAGCAGGATGCCGGTGAGGACCGCCGCGATCGTGACCGCGACGGAGATCATGAGCGAGGTCCGGATGCCGTAGAGGAGCTTGGTGAACACGTCGTAGCCGTTGCCCGGTTCGAGGCCGAACCAGAACTCGCTGCTGATGCCGCCGTTGGGCTGCACCGGCACACCTGCGCTGTCGAAGAGTTCGGGTCGCTCGTCGGCGTACACCGTGTACGGGTTCTTGCCGTACAGCTTCGCGATCAGCGGGGCGGCCGCGGCGATCAGGAAGAAGAAGATCACGACAAAGGCCGAAATCACGCCGGTGCGGTCACGTTTGAAGCGGATCCACATCAACTGGCCGGGAGACCGGCCCTCCAGCGCCTTGGCCTCGGGTGTCGCCGCCGGCTGTGCCGCGCCGTCGACCACGACCGACGTACCGCCGCCCTCAACGTCGATAGGACTTGTCACAGTTCGCCCATTTCACAGGTGTGGGTGTGCCGAGCCGGCGACCGGCGCAGGGTGTGCGCGATCGCGGCCGGATCATGGAGCAGGGTCCCCGAGGAGGCGGGAAACCCGCAGCCGGACGCGCGTAGGCATAAGCCCGCAAGGAAGCGCCGGCCGAGTCCTCAGAATGAACCGCCGTACGCGGGAGGGCAGTTGCGGACGACGGACGGCGTGACCCACCTGGTGTTCGTGACACCGCGCATGGGACTCCTCCTCATGACTCCACGTGTTCACCAACAAGGAGGGGGCACATGCCTGGCCTCCGACACCCCTGACGGAGGGTCAAATGCCCCCTGGTGCTCGTGAGTCGGCGCTGTCCCCACAGCGCGTGACCCATTGACCCGAGCGCTACGCGGCTAACTATCTGCCATGAGCCAGAGGCCGACCACCGTCTTTAAATCTCAATTCAGTCACAGCTGGCGCATACATCTTCCAAAACTCGGACAAACAGTCCGGGAGGAGAAGGCCACGAAACGGACGTGTTACATGGCTATCGGGCGTACGGATCCGCATTGCGGACGCAGGGCGGCGAAAAATTGGTTGCAAAAAGCCCGGACACCCCCAAGGTGGGGGCGCCCGGGCTTCAAACGGCTTGTTGTCAGCCGTGCTTGGCGCGGCTCGCGGCGCGGGCGCGCTCGCGGGCGACCAGGTTCACCTTGCGGATGCGAACCGCCTCCGGGGTGACCTCGACACACTCGTCGTCGCGGCAGAACTCCAGCGACTGCTCCAGGGAGAGCTTGCGCGGCGGGACGATCGCCTCGAACGTGTCGGCCGAGGAGGACCGCATGTTCGTGAGCTTCTTCTCCTTGGTGATGTTCACGTCCATGTCGTCGGAGCGCGAGTTCTCACCGACGATCATGCCCTCGTACACCTCGGTGCCGGGGTCGGTGAACAGCACACCGCGCTCCTGGAGGTTCGTCATCGCGAACGCGGTGACGGCACCGGAGCGGTCGGCGACCAGCGAGCCGTTGTTACGGGTCGTCAGCGTGCCGAACCACGGCTCGTGGCCCTCGTGGATGGAGTGGGCGATGCCCGTGCCGCGCGTGCCGGTCAGGAACTCGGTACGGAATCCGATGAGGCCGCGGGAGGGGACGACGAACTCCATGCGGACCCAGCCGGAGCCGTGGTTGGACATGTTGTCCATACGGCCCTTGCGGACGCCCATGAGCTGCGTGACGGCGCCCATGTGCTCCTCGGGGACGTCGATCGTCATGCGCTCGACCGGCTCGTACGTCTTGCCGTCGACCTGCTTGGTGACGACCTGCGGCTTGCCGATGGTCAGCTCGAAGCCCTCGCGGCGCATCTGCTCGACCAGGATGGCGAGCGCCAGCTCACCACGGCCCTGGACCTCCCAGGCGTCGGGACGCTCGGTGTCGAGCACCCGCAAGGAGACGTTACCGATCAGCTCGCGGTCGAGACGGTCCTTGACCTGACGGGCGGTGACCTTGCGGTCCTTGACCGCGGCCTTGTTCTCCGCGCCCTTGCCGGTGCCGCCACGGCCGACCAGCGGCGAGGTGTTCGTACCGATGGTCATGGAGATCGCGGGCTCGTCGACCGTGATCAGCGGGAGCGGGATCGGGTTCTCGAGGTCGGCGAGGGTCTCGCCGATCATGATGTCCGGGATACCGGCGACGGCACAGATGTCACCCGGGCCGGCCATCTCGGCGGGCTTGCGGGTCAGCGCCTCGGTCATCATCAGCTCGGTGATGCGGACGCTGGACATCGTGCCGTCACGCTTGATCCACGTGACGGTCTGGCCCTTGCGCAGCTCACCCTGCTCGACGCGCAGGAGGGCGATACGGCCGAGGAAGTTGTCGGCGTCCAGGTTGGTGACGTGCGCCTGGAGCGGGGCCGCCTCGTCGTACTCCGGGGCCGGGACGTGCGACAGGATCGTGGAGAAGAACGGCTCCAGGCTGTCGCTGTCCTGCGGGACGGTGCCGTCCTCGGGCTTGGTGAGCGAGGCCACGCCGTCACGCGCACACGCGTAGACGATCGGGAACTCGATCTGGTCCTCGTCGGCGTCGAGGTCGAGGAAGAGGTCGTACGCCTCGTTCACGACCTCGTCGATGCGCGAGTCGGGGCGGTCCGTCTTGTTGATGCACAGGATGACGGGCAGGCGGGCCTGGAGCGCCTTGCGCAGCACGAAGCGGGTCTGCGGCAGCGGGCCCTCGGAGGCGTCGACGAGCAGCACGACCGCGTCCACCATCGACAGGCCGCGCTCGACCTCGCCACCGAAGTCGGCGTGGCCGGGGGTGTCGATGATGTTGATGGTGATGACGTCGCCGCCATCCTTCGGGTGGTACTTGACGGCCGTGTTCTTGGCCAGGATCGTGATGCCCTTCTCACGCTCCAGGTCGTTCGAGTCCATCATGCGGTCGTCGAGCGATTCCGCGGCGTGCGCGGCGAAGGCACCGGCCTGCTTCAGCATGGCGTCGACGAGGGTCGTCTTGCCGTGGTCGACGTGGGCGACGATGGCGACATTGCGGATGTCGTGGCGCGTGGCCATAGTGCGGCGTACTCCCGGAGTGTGAGGAAGGCCTGTTCGTACGTCCGTGTGACGCGGGCCCTGCCGGGCTTGACACGCCACGGCCTTACCCCATGGTACGTGGCCCCGGGGGAGGCGGCCTCCGCAGGGCCGCCCGGCTCAGTTCCCGGACGGGCTCGCGGAGGGCTTCGCACCCTTCTTCAGGAAGCCGATGTCCTGGTAGAGCGGGGTCTGGAAGCCGAAGGAACCCGCGTTCGCCACACTTTTCTTCGCGGCCGTCAGCTGGGGGCGCTGGTAGAGCGGGATGGAGCCGGCGGCGGCCCAGATGCGGGAGTCCGCCTTGCGGATCAGGGCGCGGCTCTCGCTGCCGTCCAGGGTGGCGGAGGCCTGGTCGAAGAGCTGGTCGACCTGGTCGGTGCCGATGCGGGTGTAGTTCTGCTCGACGTCGAGGGAGCCGTCGGCGGCCGGGACCGGCTTGGCGTAGATGGGCCGGGCGTCGGTGGCGGGGAAGGCCGAGGCGGGCCAGGAGTACAGGGCGAGGTCGAACTGCCCGGACGCGATGTGGTCCTTGAAGTAGCTCTCGTCGGCGACCTTCGTGATCTGCGTGGTGATGCCGACCCGCTGCAGCATGCGGCTGATCCGGTCGGCCACGGTGCGCAGGACTTCCGAGCCGGTGCCCGACGGGAGCACGAAGCGGAGCTGGAGCGGCTTGCCGTCCTTGGCCAGCGTCCCGGTGGCCGCGCCGGCCGGTGCCGCGGTGCCCTTGGGGGCGTAGGCGCCGGGCGCCCCGCCGTGCTCGGGCTGCCGGCCGTCGTACTGCTTGCCGTCCGCGAGGTGCTTGCCGCCCTCCTCGCTGCCCTTTGCGTTCTCGTGCTTCCTGGTGTGGTCCTTGGGGTCCTTGGCGTCCCCGCCCGCGCCGTCCCCGCTCTTGTCGTCCTCGCCGACGATGTAGGTCCCGTCGTCGCCGCCCTCCGACTCGTCGGCGGCCTTCTTGCCCTTGGCGCCGGCGGCCTTCTCGGCCTTCTGCTCCTTCTGTTCCTTGACCGGACCGCTGCGCACCCAGCCGGCGTCCGCGAGCAGCGCCTGCGCCTCCTTGGGGTCCGTGCCGCCGAGCGCGCCGCTGTTGTCGGCGTAGGCGGCCTGTCCGGACAGTGCGAGATGGCTGCCGACGGGCACCGCGGGCAGCCCGAGCGGCTTGAGGACGACCTCGGCGAGCGCCGCACGGTCGAGGGCGCGGGCCACGGCGCGGCGGACGCGCTCGTCGGCGAGGGGGCCCGCGGAGCCGTTGAGGGCGAGCTGGGTGTAGGCCGGCTCCAGCGACTTGCGGACCACAAAGCCTTCCAGGCCCTTCGCGGCGGTGCGCCGGCCGCCCGGGCCCATGAGCGGTGTGCCCGTGCCCTTGGGCCGGCCGGCCAGGGCGAAGCGCTCGGCGTCGGACGGGTCGATCTCGGCCAGGTCGACCGTCCCGTCGGCCAGCGCCGTGGTCCGCTTGTCGAGCGGTACGGCCTTCAGGTCGATCTCGTCGAGCTTGGCGGGCTGCCCCCACCAGCGCGGGTTGCGGACCAGGGTGAGCTGGTCGTTCGCGGTGTCGACCTGCTTGAGGTCGAAGGGGCCGGCGGTGACCTTGAGCTTCTTTCGCGCCCCGTCGTTGAAGGCGTCCGGCGTACCCATGACGTCCTTGGGGTACAGCGGCGAGAACAGCGACCGCCAGTCGGCGTACGGGCGCGCGAAGGTGACCTTGACCTGGAGGTCGTTGGCACCGCGCTCGATCTTCTCGATGCGGTCGTAGCCGGCGTTGCGGGCCGTCCAGTACGCGCTGTCCTTGCCGGACAGGGCGCGCCACTGGGCGGCGAAGTCGGCGGCGCCGATCTCGCGGCCGTCGCTCCAGACGGCCTGCTGGTTGAGCTTGTAGAGCACGACCTGCTTGGGCTCGGTGTCGACGACCTTGGCGGACTCCAGATAGTCGGCGTTGCGCTGCGGCCGCCCGTTCCGGTCCAGCCGGTACATGGACGGCAGAACGGCCTGCGCGACGCGGTTCGTGGCCGCGTCGGCGTCCGACTGGAAGGTGTTCAGCGTCTCCGGCACGTCGTCCACGGCCCACCGCAGCGTGCCGCCGTCGACCACCAGGTCACGGGCGGCGGGCGCGATGTCCTGCCCGGCGAGCGGCTTGCCCGCCTTGTCCTCGGAGCTGCAGCCGGCCAGCCCGGACACCGCGAGCGCACCCGCGGACAGGAAGGCGACGGAGCGCATGACGGCGCCGGGCCTGATCCTCAGTCTCCCGTCATGGGACATCTCTGCTACCTCCGAGGAGCCGCTCTCACCGGTGACACGGGTGGGGGTCTGATCACATTTGGCGGTATTTTGGAGTTGATCAGATCTACGGCCCCACTGAAGAGGAAAGGGTTCGCCGACCGGTGGCGACACGGCGACAGGCGCGGGGAAGCCCACCCGTGCGGCGCAACGTGCGCCCCCGGCGCACACAGAGCGTCTGCGGGCGTGCAGTGGAGGCATGCAATCCGCCAATCGCTGCACATCCCTTCCCACCGGCAGGTGTGACGCGCAACACTCGCAGGCGCATGAACGTTGCCACCTGGGGCCGGAAGGCCCATGGAAGTGAGGTCACGTCATGTCCGTGCAAGACGACCTGACGGCAGTACAGCGCTGCCTGGACGACCTGGCGCGGTCCGTGGGCCGCCTGGAGAAGCAGCTGGGCAGCGGCGGACTCGACATGCGCCGTGTCCGGGCCGACGCGGATCACCTGCGGGAGAGCGTCGCCCTCCTGCGCGAGGCGACGTCGACTCCGAGCGCGCCCCGCAAACCCGAACTCGTCACCATCCCCGACACCCCCTACGACCCCGCGCTGTGGATCGACACGGACGACGAAGGACTCGGCGCCCGCGACCGCCACGCCCCCTGAACCCGACCGGAGTCATGAGTTGGCCACTGGTACGGAACCACATCTGAACAGCGGCGGCGTACGGACCGGTACGCGCGCCGCGATCGACGCCCCGCATCTGCGGACCGACCGCTGGTGGCTGGCGCCTGCCGCCACCGCGGCAGGTCTGCTGGCCTTCATCGTGTACTCGACGTGGCGGGCCTTCGCGAACGCGGACTACTACTCGGCGCCGTATGTCTCCCCGTTCTACTCGCCGTGTCTGGCGGAGAACTGCAAGAGCATGCCCTCGGGTCCCAACGCCGACCTCTTCGGCAGCTGGTGGGCGATCTCCCCGGCGATCATCATCCTGATCTTCCCGCTGGGCTTCCGCCTGACCTGCTACTACTACCGCAAGGCCTACTACCGGGGCTTCTGGGCGTCCCCGCCGGCCTGCGCGGTGGCCGAGCCGCACCAGAAATACTCCGGTGAGACCCGCTTCCCGCTGATCCTGCAGAACATCCACCGGTACTTCTTCTACGCGGCGATCCTGGTCGCCGGCATCCTGAGCTACGACACGGTGCTGTCCTTCCGCGACACGGACGAGAACTGGGGCCACATGGGCCTCGGCACCGTCGTGTTCCTGGTCAACATCACGCTGATCTGGGCGTACACCATCTCCTGCCACTCCTGCCGGCACATCGTCGGCGGCAAGCTCAAACACTTCTCCAAGCACCCCGTGCGCTACAAGGCCTGGCAGTTCGTCGGGAAGCTGAATGCCCGTCACATGCTGCTGGCCTGGGCGTCGTTGGTGAGCGTCGCGCTCGCCGACTTCTACGTCTTTCTGCTCGCGTCCGGCGCCTTCGACGATCCGCGCTTCTTCTAGATGAGTGGGGCCTTCTGATGTCCGTGGTCGACCGCCAGGAGTGGGACGTCGTCGTGGTCGGTGCCGGGGGCGCGGGCCTCCGCGCCGCCATCGAGGCACGCGAGCGAGGCGCCCGTACGGCAGTCATCTGCAAATCGCTGTTCGGCAAGGCACACACGGTGATGGCCGAGGGCGGCATCGCGGCGGCGATGGCCAATGTCAACGAGCACGACAACTGGCAGGTCCACTTCCGCGACACCATGCGCGGCGGGAAGTTCCTCAACCAGTGGCGGATGGCCGAGCTGCATGCGCAGGAGGCCCCGGAGCGGGTGTGGGAGCTGGAGACCTGGGGGGCCCTCTTCGACCGTACGAAGGAAGGGAAGATCTCCCAGCGCAACTTCGGCGGCCACGAGTACCCGCGCCTCGCGCACGTCGGCGACCGTACGGGCCTGGAGCTGATCCGTACGCTGCAGCAGAAGATCGTGTCGTTGCAGCAGGAGGACAAGAGGGAGACCGGTGACTACGAGTCGCGCCTGAAGGTCTTCCAGGAGTGCACGGTCACAAGGATCCTCAAGGACGGCAGCCGGGTGTCCGGTGTCTTCGCCTACGAGCGCGAGACCGGCCGCTTCTTCGTGCTGGAGGCTCCCTCCGTCGTCATCTCGACCGGCGGCATCGGCAAGTCCTTCAAGGTGACGTCCAACTCGTGGGAGTACACGGGCGACGGGCACGCGCTCGCGCTGCTCGCCGGGGCGCCGCTGCTGAACATGGAGTTCGTGCAGTTCCATCCGACCGGGATGGTCTGGCCGCCGTCGGTGAAGGGCATCCTCGTCACCGAGTCGGTGCGCGGCGACGGCGGGGTGCTCAGGAACTCCGAGGGAAAACGCTTCATGTTCGACTACATCCCCGACGTCTTCAAGGAGAAGTACGCGGAGTCGGAGGAGGAGGGCGACCGCTGGTACGAGGACCCGGACAAGAACCGGCGTCCACCGGAGCTGTTGCCGCGCGACGAGGTCGCCCGCGCCATCAACTCCGAGGTGAAGGCAGGCCGTGGCTCCCCGCACGGCGGCGTGTTCCTCGACGTGTCGACGCGTATGCCGGCGGAGGTCATCCGGCGCCGGCTGCCGTCCATGTACCACCAGTTCAAGGAGCTGGCGGACGTGGACATCACGGCGGAGGCGATGGAGGTCGGGCCCACCTGTCACTACGTGATGGGCGGCATCGCGGTCGAGTCCGACACGGCCGCGGCACGCGGCGTGCCCGGGCTGTTCGCGGCCGGTGAGGTGGCCGGCGGTATGCACGGCTCCAACCGCCTCGGCGGCAACTCCCTCTCCGACCTGCTGGTGTTCGGGCGCCGGGCGGGCTGGCACGCGGCCGAGTACTCGGCGGCCCTGGCCTTCGAACGGCCCGCCGTGGACGAGGTCCAGGTCGACACGGCGGCCGCGGAGGCACTGCGCCCCTTCTCCGCCGAGGGCCCCGCGCCGGGGGAGCCGGACGGCCGCCCGCCGGAGAACCCGTACACCCTCCACCAGGAACTCCAGCAGACCATGAACGACCTGGTCGGCATCATCCGCCGCGAGGCCGAGATGGAGCAGGCCCTGGAGAAGCTGGCGGATCTTCGCGTACGGGCCCGCCGGGCCGGCGTCGAGGGCCACCGCCAGTTCAACCCCGGCTGGCATCTCGCCCTGGACCTGCGGAACATGCTGCTGGTCAGCGAGTGCGTGGCCCGGGCGGCCCTGGAGCGCTCGGAGTCGCGCGGCGGCCACACCCGCGAGGACCACCCGGCGATGGACCGCAAGTGGCGCCGCATCAACCTGCTCTGCCAACTGACCGACCCCACGGGCGGTCTGGCCGCCACGGACCCCGTCCGCGGCCAGATCGACCTCTCCCGCGAGACCACCGAACCCATCCGCGCCGACCTGCTCGCCCTCTTCGAGAAGGAGGAGCTGGTCAAGTACCTCGCCGAAGAGGAGCTCTACGAGTGAGCAGCTACGAGGCCCGTTTCAAGGTGTGGCGGGGTGATGTGAAGGGCGGCGGCCTGGAGGACTTCGAGATCGAAGTCAACGACGGTGAGGTGGTCCTCGACATCATCCATCGCCTCCAGGCCACCCAGGCACCCGATCTCGCCGTCCGCTGGAACTGCAAGGCGGGCAAGTGCGGTTCGTGCTCGGCGGAGATCAACGGGCGGCCCCGGCTGATGTGCATGACGCGCATGTCGGTGTTCACGAAAGAGGAGACGATCACCGTCACACCTCTCCGCGCCTTCCCCGTCGTACGCGACCTGGTGACGGACGTCGGCTTCAACTACACCAAGGCGCGCGAGGTCCCGTCCTTCGTGCCGCCGGAGGGTGTGGGCCCCGGCGAGTACCGGATGATGCAGGAGGACGTGGACCGCTCGCAGGAGTTCCGCAAGTGCATCGAGTGCTTCCTGTGCCAGGACACCTGCCATGTCGTCCGCGACCACGAGGAGAACAAGCCGGCGTTCGTCGGCCCGCGCTTCCTGATGCGGGTCGCGGAGCTGGACATGCACCCGCTGGACGCGGCGTCCGAGTCCGGCCTGGACCGCAAGAAGACCGCCCAGGACGAACACGGCCTCGGCTACTGCAACATCACCAAGTGCTGCACGGAGGTCTGCCCCGAGGGCATCAAGATCACGGACAATGCGCTGATTCCCTTGAAGGAACGGGCGGTTGACCGCAAGTACGACCCGCTCGTGTGGCTGGGGTCGAAGATCAAGCGGCGGTCTTCGTAGGCCGCGGGGTGCGGCCGGGCCGCTGAGCGAGGAACTGGACTCCCAGTCCCGCCATGAACGCGACCCAGCCGCACCATGCGACGACACCGCGCACACCGAGCGGCGGTCCCGAGAACTGGCCCAGGAACATGAACAGCCCCCCGCCGACCGCGCAGATCAGCGATCCGTACCCCCACAGCCGCGGACGCAGGACCCGGGACCGGCCCCACGGCGGCACCCAGCCGACGGTGAGGGCTGCGATGCCGATCGCCGCCACCAGCGTCATGACCAGCGCGCCCGCCACCATCAAGTAAATGTGCATGCCGATCAGGATCTCACCAGGGCCAGGGCCTGCGCCAGGTTGTACTCCGCGATCTCCCGCATCGGTTCCGGATCCGGGAAGTCGCCGTCGAGGAGGGTGAGGGGGCCGGAGACCAGGCCCAGGTGCATGGCCAGGCGGTAGAGGCGCAGCCGGTCCTCGTCCGGGCCGGGGGCGCGCAGGGCGTCGTAGTGCGGGCCGAAGCGGAGCCTGAGGAAGACGTGTTCGTGCTCCACGTCGAAGTAGAGCAGAGGGACCCTCTGTCGATCAGGGCCGGATGGCCGTCGGCAGTCAACAGGACGTGGTCCGGGCCGAGTTCGCCGTGGATGAGGGGGTGGGTGCCGGTGCGGGGACGGACCGCTGCGGCCAATGTCCGTATGCGGTCCGTGAGTTGCTCGCGTGCGGCGGCGCGTGGGTCCCGGGCGGCGATGGTGCCGATGGAACGCAGGGCGCCGTCGGTGACGCGCTGCTCGCACGAACCGGCTGACGGGGTACCGCCGTTGTCGACGAGAGCGACCTTTCCGAAGGCCGGGCCCCGGTGGGCGGGCAGTGCGGTGAGCTGCTCGGCGAGTCGCTGCAGGGCCGTGGTCGCCGTCCGCGGGTCGCGCTGCAGGGCCTCCTCCAGACTGCCGCCGGTGAGGTCTTCGACGATCGCCGCGTCGGCCGGAAGATGGGTGTGGCCGGCGTCGGCGTGCAGGAGGCGGGGCGTGCGGACGCCGGCGGCCGCCAGGCGGTCGTGGGCCGCCGTGAACAGGTCGAGGCCGGTGCCGTGGGAGAACGGGTCGCGGAGGTCTGGCGGGTCGGCGTCCCAGTAGTCCTCGTCCGGCGACCAGACGTAGGCGACGGCGGTGGAGTCGTCGTCGAAGGCGAGGCGGTAGACGCCCTTCTTGGTGCCGCCTCGGAGGCGGGTGACGAAGGAGAGGGCGCGGTGGGGGCCGAGCGCGGCTCGGGCGAGCGGGGCGAGGTCGTCGCGTGTGAGCGCCTTCCGGGTCGAGGGCTTGCGCGTGGCGGTCATTCGCCGGATCCTCGCAGCCCGTCCGGCCGACGGCAGCCCGTTTTCAGTGCACCCAGTCCTCCCGGTACGCCGTCCAGTCCGCCTCTGTGGCCGCGAAGTCGACGTAGAGGGCGACACCGAAGCGTGCGCGGTCCGCGTCCGTGCGGGACAGGCCGAGGCGGACGCCGCGGACGGCGGCGGGGACGGTCTCCGCATGGTTCCAGTGGCCGAACCGGTTCTCGTGGTAGAAGGGCAGGCCCATCAGCAGGTCGGTGGAGTGCGGGGTGACCTCCAGGGCCAGTGAGGTCTGCTCGGCGACGTAGCCGCCGTACAGGCTCTGCAACGGCTGCATGGTGTCGTACGACATCACGGCGATCTGGTCGACCCGGCGCGCGACCTGTCCGAAGAACTTCTGCGACCACCACTTCGGGTGTCCGGCGACCGTGCCCCAGAAGGAGTGGAACCCGGGAAGCGGGTCGATCTGGTGAGCGGCGACGGAGAGTTGGGCGTGGTGCGCGCGGGTGACCGCGCGGAGGGAGTCGAGGAGGGTGAGGTAGTCGCGGTCGCCGGAGTGCAGCGGCTCCAGGTCGAAGTGGGCGCCGTCGAAGCCTGCGGCCAGTATCTGCCGGGTGGAGGCGACGACGGCCGCGCGGGTCGCCGGGCGCTCCAGGCGCATCCCGGTCGGGCTCTCGGTGGCGAGTACGTCGCCGAGCCAGGCCTGTACGCGCAGGCGCGGCGCCCGGCGGTGCAGCGCGGTGATGAGCCAACGGGCCTTGGGATACGCCGACTCGGGGAGCGTGCCGTCGTGCTCCAGGGGACCTGCGTGGACGTACAGGTCGCGGATGCCGGTGTCCTTGAGGCGGTCGGCGAGCGCGGTGACGTCGGCGTCGGTCTTGCGGCCGTCGACCCAGGCGTGGCCGAGCCAGACGGCGTCGCGGTCTCTGGTGTACGTGCCCTTCTCGGGGTC
>Ga0307512_10000717_pt1 | contig 49236 bp, 59 predicted proteins | sample 14_EM_MG_FD_200267 | JGI IMG/M metagenome (GOLD analysis project Ga0307512, IMG submission 200267) | Populus trichocarpa ectomycorrhiza microbial communities from riparian zone in the Pacific Northwest, United States - 14_EM | ecosystem: Host-associated > Plants > Roots > Unclassified | place...
TTTATTGAACCAAAAGAAAAGTCATAACTCATGAGCAAACCAAAAAAAACCTCGAAATTTCCCTACCTCCTCCTCCTCACAACAATCACATCTTCCAGCTCTGAGTCCCCACCACTCTCAGACTCACATACAACAATCTCATCATCATTCTCTTCCTCTTCCGCATCCTCATCCCACTCCTCCTCCTCTGTACTGTCCATGCTGGGTGAGGGAGAGGCCGCTTTTTTGCCTTTTTTCCTCCCTTTGAATTTCGACTTGATTGCCTCCTTCTCTTTTCTCAAGCGTACTATGTCTGTGTTGTCTATCAGACGAGCTCTAGTAAGCATGTGGCGATCTTCCACAGCTTTCCTGGGCTTGTCAAGGACCTGGGAGCGAAGTTGTTTGTGCCTGAAGACCTTAATATCAAGTTCAGCATACACCCTCTCTGGAAACTGCGAGATTGTGGCAATGCTTCCCTTGATGCGCTGGGAGCGAGGAGAGTTTGAGTCTAGGAGACCAAGAGCCTCCCTTCCAAGCCTGCTAGCCTGGCTGCGGGTCTTGGGGGTGGATGGCTGGGGGGCCAAAGATGGGTGCGGAGTTGGCCGAGTGATATTTCGTGATGGTTCACCGAGAACATTTCTAGAGTTCAAAGGAGATATACCACAGGCCTCAAATGCACGGAGGATAGAGTTTACATAGTAGGTAAGCTTGCGTGCTAACACCAGAAGCCTTGAGGCATTCATTAGGCTACAGCAATCCAGTATCAAAAATTTCGAGAGGGGGGAGCTTAATTGTAGAACTCCCCTCTTTTAATGGATGTGAGTCCATGACTAGTCAGCTTCTCAAGCTCTGCACTGTAATCACGTTGCAGGGTGGCAAAGAGGCCCACATCGAGGGGCTGGAGGAGGTGGCTGCTGTGGGAGGGCAGGCAAAGGACAACTATGTTGTGTTCCACAGCGTAGAGAAGGAACTCAATGCTAACATGAGAACCATGGCCATCCAAAATGAGGAGACGCGTAGCCCCATTTGCACTATACGTGTGTGCTTCCTCTCCATCATGTGGCGGAGGTCTTACACTGCCGCAGTCTGTGGTTCAAAGACCTGAACCAGATACTCTTCCCCCAACTCATTGTCCGTCCACCCCTTTGGTGAGTATGCAAAATAGGCAGGATCATCCTCTGAGACATAGGCATGCCAGCCCATCGAGTGTGCTGCCCATTTGTCAATGATGAGCGGTGGTAGGAGCACTCCTGCAGCAGAGAAACCTTCCAACACAGTAACAAATTTCCGCTCTCCATCCTGCACCAATCTTGGATTCCGCCGTGCTCTTGTACAGATGACAGGGGCCTTCAGCGCTTTTCCCAGCAGGAAACCTTTCTCATCGATGTTCCATATGTTGTGGACTTCAATTCCATGCTCATCTAGAGCTCTCTTCAGCTTAGAGGAAGTTAATAAGGGTGGTGCCGTATTTTTTGGGGGGGGTATTTACCAGTTGGAAAAATTCCGCCAGCACCTTTCGATCATCTGCCTGGGCCCTCTGCCTGTTAATGCGGCTAGCTATCTTGCATGCAAGGATAGGATGGCGGTTCAGGAATCGTGAAATCCAATGCTTGCCTGGTTGTCTTCGCTTTTCTGGGTCCTGCATATGGTAGGCAAGACCCGTAACATCAGCAAGCTTTAGAGGTAAGCCCCAGCTGTCGAACCGCAGACACAGCTGCACAATGGCCTCCTCCTGCACCGGAGTCAGGAGAGCGCTCTCAGCATGTGCTTCCTGGGCTTGCTTTGTGCCTCTTAGCCTTCTGGAAAGCGTGGTGAAGTCCACCTTGTAGTCTATTGCCGCTTTTCTGATGCTTGGAAATTTGCCACCCCTGTAGTCCCTAATAGCCTTCTGCATAGTATCTTGCTTTATCTGTAACTTCCTTGCTTTGACTCTAGGCATTGTGGTTGTGCGTGGAGGTTGTGGTTGTGGTTGCTGCCCAGCTTTTACTCCAAAGATGGTATGTCGTTGGGGTGTTGCATCGCCCGGTCGCATTGCATGGCAGGGTAACCTACGTTACAGGTATGTCGTATAGATTGTGATTTCTGATAACTGTTGAGAATACTCAGTAGGGTAATTATACCTCATGTTGCGTGGAGATCAACCCAGTTAGACAAGTAATCCCTATAGGGAAGGAAGAAATCTCTATGCATGAAGTATTCTGTAACAAATTTCAAGTATATAATACTGCATCTTGCATATGTGAGAGTGCATAGTAATCTATATATCATTATAATACTCACTTCAATGTAATAATAACAAGAGGTTGAAGATAGTATTGATAAATATCTTACAACTATTATACTCAAAGTTGAGCAAATTGTGTAGTGTTGCGTTGGCATGGCTTCATAAAGTTATATCTACTGAATATACCTATCATTTATCTTTACAATTTCCACCTACTATACTAGGATAAATACAATCAAAGCTCCATCGATATTGTTGTATAGATTTCAGGAATGTTAATAGAATGATCAGAACACATTCTTCAACTGTATGCAGAATACAGCTAGCCAATAGTATCCCTCTCTTGAAAGAATTTGTCAACGGCTTGTTTAGTAACAATTATACAACCTGCCTTCAATGAAAAAGGAAAATGACTATAAAACTGATTTTTGGACATGATATGGTATATTAGAATAATGGAACACAATTTGAAACAACTAATGCTAGAGCAGAATTTCCCTTTGTAATACTAATATAGTTTGAACTGCCATGCTTGATATAGTGTCAGTGTATCATATCAATGCTTTTATTTGTGGAAAATGTATGCCACAGAATGAATTCCATAGTTAATTACAGATGGACTTTGAATGGGCTTAGTGTATCTTAAACCAGGTATGTGCAAATGGTATAATCATAAAGTATACTACTATAAACAGATTCTGCTGACCAATTGCACAACTAACAGTCTAAACAAGTTAGTAATGCTGGTGCATTGTAGCTGGAAAATGAATGCAGAAACAGAGTGGCTTAATAATCTGTTCAATGTTTCATAATTTCTTTACTTGCACTAGAATCTTAGCTGGGTAACAATAAATCATTATTCCAGTAATATAAAAATTAGTTACCATAAGAACTGAGAGTCTCAGTGTTGTGTATATCACCTACAACTACATTAAGTGGATAGTGATAATGCAATAAGCCACAATTTGGTCCCTAATTGTGCTTCTGCTGTCACTGTTAGGGTTAGTTCTAGGTATTTATGTTCATATATCTCAATTACTGTCACGCCTTTGGTGTTACAGGTATACTTCCGGGATCATACAGGATCACTCGATAATCCAAATATGGACACATATCTGAGATCATGAATTATGACCCGGATTTCCTCAATGATTCAATCTTCCGGGTTTGTTCGCCTAGTGGTAATATCTGCATTACACTACCTTCGAACAAATTGATTAACGACAGCGATCAAGCCGAGCACAGATTAGCTGGGCATCATCTTTGGATCAGTATTGGTCGTAGGATCTCTATTGTCAATGGTCATTCCTTATCAGGAGGAAACCTCATTCGTAGTCGCCGAATATATAACTATTCTCTCATGTCCAATGGTTTATTCCTTATGAGATGAGATGTCGTCAATATCAGAACACTATTGCATCTCAAGATATGCAGAATCATATGAGGGATAAGTCGAAAACCATTAATCGATATATTGGAGCCAAGTCGACCAAATGGACTTATACCAATCAACCCTTAGTTCGACCACACTTTCTTGGTCTGAGCAGGTGGGACCTTGGATTCATATGTTCTTTGTGGCGCGGGATACTCTCCGTTCAATATATGGCAAATCAACTCAGTTGCAGAATACTGTATATTTGGCTCCAATGAAGCGTAGTCAAATTAAGGGTTCTGTCGTCTGCCGCAATCAGTGAACCGATACGTACCGGTTAGGTATATGAGAGAGCACTCACCCTCGCTCTTGGTGACACGAACCGATTAGTGGATAATTGGCTTCAGATGAGCTCGTAACTCTACGAGGTATCACCAACAGCATTAGTGTCGCAATACGAGCTCAGTACCTTGATGACATACTATTTACTCATGGGAGTCAGAACTCGAACATCAATGGTAAAAATCAAGGATGATAAGGCAGTTACGTATGTGAACTCTGAAACAGGCTTAGGCAGGCTTAGGATTGTGAAGGATGTGGATCGTCTGATATATATATGCGATACCGACATGGAGGAAGGACATCGATCACATTCTATCGAATACACAATCTACCTTCAGATCTACCTACAGATACCTATTGACCTTCTCGACCTGGCTGTCAAGTGTTGACTTCATTTCCGTGTATTATCTAATAGTTCAGTATTGAAGTCAACGAGGTCGCTTCTCAATTCACGTCCGGAGTTGTACGTTCCTCTGCAGTTCTATATTACAGATGAACCCATCACTCTTTATACTTGGTTATTCGTAGTACCTTCATCGAAGCAAGTCGTTGATCGGGAAGGGAGCACGACAATACTTCAGAGTCTGAAGGGAGTCCGAAGAACCAGCCCGGTAACGTGGTGGTTGAATGGTTACTTCCGCTAGGATACTCCTGAGTCGGCACTACTCCTTCTGCATAGGCGATACTACTTTGCTGTGTCTCATAAGAAAAGTCGATACTTGGAGTGGTCGCATTTTTGGACAAGGCAGTTCTCGACTATAAGTGCCGGTTGTTGGGACGATCTTCTAGCATCCATTGGAAGTCTGAGAGTCATCACGATAGTGTAGTGGATCAGAGGATACTTCTTTCAGGCTCTACTGGAGTCGTGTACATCAGCATACTGATATCTTAAAGACGATACTTTTTGGGCGATAGTATCTTTTGGAGGCAGAGAACGGAACAGTTACCTTGTCATTTTGGGTGATCATCCTTATACGCATCCTGAGTGAAGCTTTAATCATTCTTCACTTCATCAGTCCGGAAGTCATTACGGGCTTTTATTGATTAGGACTCAGGGTGGATCTCCCGGTGTTACAATTACGAGGTACAATTTCCATCAGCAACAACCCTAGATTCCAATCAGAAACACCTGGGTGTTCCAGACGGCTTTGATGGCTCTGATGGAACCTCGTACACTCCGAAGGAAAATCACCAACGTCCTGTCACCCAGGCAACGGGTCAAGCTGCATCCGTACCTCCTGTAGTTTGCGCCCGGAGTAAGGTGACATATACCCTCCGTCAGAATGTCACGTGTGTTATACCTCTTCGCAGTGGCTGCACTCATGGTGTAGCCATTTACACAACGGCTGGACATTTTGATGCCTTTCTCTGGCCGAGTGCCACATTGTACCTCTCCATGATTGCTATCTATCGGATGCTGCACTCTCCTTATATATGTTTACCTTTGAGATGTTGTCACTTATTACAATTCAGTCCTCGCTGCAGACAGATCGCTTGACATGGCATTTGCTTCGCCATTACTGTATTTTCCAGGTCTGAAATATGCTCTCCACTGTTTACATTCTCTAGTACTATGCCCTCAGGCCTCCACATTCTGTGTTGATCCATCATTGGCTTGCGATGCTTCTTGCTCCTCCTCCGCATCCTCATTGTTGCCATCTTTGCCCGCATACCCATTGACATCACTGGATCCCTGGTCAAACCTCTCGAGTTCAGTGGCGGCCCATCCTTGCAGGCTGGCCGTGGGGATGGGATCGCGCTCGTACCTTTTGTCACCTTCATCTTCGTAATCCCTGCAGCCCCCTGGCATCCCGGAGTGCAGTTTGTCTTCCTTGCAATTATTGTCTATCAGGATGTGTGGGTCTGTGCTTATGATCTCCGGCTTCTCCACCACCACTTCGGAGATCCAATTGTCCTGCAGAATAGCAATGTCAACAAGCACTGCTTCCACGCTGATCACCATGGCAGGCATTGGATTCTCAGCCTGTTGGATCTGACGCTTGACTGTAGCAAGAGGGTATTAAGACACCCTCTGTGGGTAGCTATCCGGTAGTATGTTCCAGGTACTCATCAAGAATATCTATGTCTCTGGCACGCCAGGTGAGGTTAACAACTTGCGACCCGATGCAGCGCAACAAGATTCATTCTGACCAGTGTCATCCTCGCAGTTGAAGTAGTTCGAGCGATCAGTTTTTTCCACTTCCAGGGGTGACTTGGAAGCTCTTGGATGGACACCTTTGTTCTGTTGCCACTCCAGCAGACCATGGCGCAACACTGTGGAGGTAAACATAATCAGTGGTGAGGGTATATGACCGTATTTGTCGTGAATCATGGAAGTATACATTTCATCCGCTTGCTGACCGCTGATATTCTGCCGATGATAACATCTGATGTTGATACACCGCATGATCACATCTCCCCAGAAACAAAGTGGACGCTGGCCAATTGTTAACAGCTTTCGACTCTCCCTGCATCGATTTTGGACAGTGTACACCACCTTCTACATGCTCTGCTACAAGAACAGGATACTTATTGTCCGCGAGGAGCGAATCAATGAATTCCAAACGCTCTGCATACGATTCAAAGCTGTGGAAATCATGAAGCTCTGCTTGGTTGTCCCTTGCTGCTTGAAGAAGAGAGGATTTAACCATATCGACCTGTGCTCGGACCTGGTACTGCTTTGAGCGTGTAATATTCAAGGTGGGCCGTTGCTTCAGCATACCTCTTTCAAGATCTCCTTTGTGCATGCCTCGAATGCTATGGACCAAATGTTGTTTTGCTGCATAGCGGTGTTCCAGTATGTCTCTATTATCTGCCTGTGTGACGCTTCAGCTGATGCTTTCCCAACGCGTCCTGTTGCATAACCCACCGTCTCCTAGTTGCTCCCACTCATCAACTGCTGGCTGTTCCGCATGTAGAGCTCCAGGAGACTGCCGGTTGCAAATACGAGACGCGTCATGTCTCAGTGACCAAATCGATGGATGCTGCGGCTGCCTGAGACCATTGATCGAGGTCTAGACACCGCCCGCGGTCGCAATAGCCGCTACCTCTGTCACTGAGTCTTTTCTTCAGCTGAGGTTTGAACTGGAATTGAAATGATCGCGCGGGCTTCCGGATTAGTGATGTGGGTAGGCAGGTTGTGAACACGGCAGGGAGGGGAGGGAGTGCTAGCGATGCGGGATGCGGGGCTGGATACAATGCGACGCGTTGAGTCTGTCTGTGAGATTCCTCCGGGTGCTGGTGTTCTACAACTGCTTCAACCGGGCATGGCAGTTCGAGCATTTATTGAACATTGCTGTGTAGAGGATGGGGTGGCAGTCATGTGTGGGGTGATATCTGCAATGCCGGAATTGTTCCACAAAGAAGAGGGAGTGGAGTGCTGACCTTGCATTGAAGAGGCTACAGAACTCCCTCGTTGGAAAGGATCGCTCACACCAGCCAGTACCGAAACACCACTTATAGCAGGGGGATGTTGAGTATACCCCGAAGGCCCACACTGTTGTTGATTCTAAAGATCACTAAGACTTCGATCATTTCGTACAACAGGAGGTTTGTCAGGGTGAGAGCTTGGGGAAGGGATAATAAGATAAAGATGTTTGACGTTAAGAATGTAGCCATAATTACCAAAGCATACATATGCAACGGCAGGCGAGGTAGACTCCTATTGGAGCGACCAGGGAGGGATTCCACACAAAAGGGATCAGCAGTGTACTCAGCACGAGATTCAAAACCTTTACAAAACTTGGGGACAGGATCCCTTGAAAACAATTCCGATATGGGGTTAACTGCCAACAGATTAAACTCACGATTGATATTCACTGTTACAGCAACGTCTGCAAGTCTATCTGCACCGCTTGAAGGGTGTTTATTCCTTCCTGGAGTGGGTATCATAGTATTGCAGTGATTCATGGCACAATACATGGAACCATCGATTGTTGATATCTTCAGCTTCCCAGTCGAAATCCTGCTGTGGCACAGGTCAAAGTATAGCAAAGCGAACCACAACGCATTCTGTATTGTATGATATCAGTTGCATGGTATTTTTCTATCTCTTGGCGTGTTGGTAGCCGTGTTGGATGGTTACACAGTTGGAACAACCTGAGAACGACTCAGTTTGCTCTGAAACTCACGAGATCTGAGCTGTTACTATGGTAGATGATGCAAACGTAATGCCTGGCATTGTAAACTGTCCTCTTCACGAGTACTGATGCTTGTCTTGAGCCTTCTCATTCATGTGGTGCCTGGTGGTTGTGCAAGAGGAATGCTGGGCCATTTTGTCTTCATTAACCATCCGGACGAGTTGAACCAAGTTACAAAGCTGCCGGCATTACAAGGCAGGCGACGTCCTGGCCATTAGACTGCCTCATTGGGATGAGACAATCGACGAGAATGATGATGATGAGAACTGGGCAGATTGCGCAGCTCCAAGCGGTGGAAGGATCGATTCTGGTGATGGCAATGACATTGACGAAAGGGATGGTGAGCAGGACACCCAGGGCGGTGAGAAAGGGACCGCAAAATCGAAGGGAAAACAGGATGTGAATGGGGAAAGGGAAGGGGATGTGGAAGTCAATGGAGAAAGGGAAGAGGAAGGGGAAGGCAAACAGTAAAGTGAAAGGTATTGTTGGACAAACCCCAAGGGGAGATGATGACTCTTGTGCCGTTGCTTTGCGGTTGCAGAAGCAAATGAAATAGACAGACTCGGACACGGAGTGCTTACTAGAGCGGGTATAATTTCAGCTGCAAGCATCGCCCGACAGTTAAATTTCTTAGTCGATGATGGCAAATGACCTCGGACAATTGGTGAGGGAGAGATTGTAAATTCATCTGCTGACAATGTAGATAGCATGGTAGGCGATCAGTCAATTGTACTACCTGAGCAAGTCCACGATATGTGCTAGCATACCCCATCGCCCTGACATCCGGCCGCTGCCCCACGGCCACCAACCTCTGAGTCTTGCTCACAACCACCAACTGCTGAGACTCATCCCCTCGGTGGGCTGGAGTTGCTAGTGTTTGTGACTTCGCAACATCCTCACCCAGCGGTGCCAAATCTCCGAGAAGCGGAAGCAGCCGGAATTACCCCTGATCGGGATGAAGATCAGCAGCTGCTCGGAAGATCGGGAGGTGGCGACAGTCTTCCTGATGTCCTTCTCCCCGATGTCCCTCTCACTAAGGTGAGCCCTGATGGCTGGGTATGCGAGGAGTGAATGAGTCTTCGCTTTGCAGAGGAGGCGATGGTTGTAGTACTCGGGTTGGGATTGGGTTCTTTTCCCGTTCATTTGGTTTGTTCAAATCTATATAACTCAGGAATTGATTATTACACTGGTCGCAAGGTTTTTGGATCACTCAGGGTATATTTGATTTATGGGTTTTTTATTGGGTTTATTTTACTTATAGTATTATGGGACATCGCACATGCAGAGTCTTTACAACTCCTGCTATTTAAGAAACCTCCTTTTGATGTTGTGGAGGCTGAATGAATGTCTCAAGTTCGCTGAAAGTATCGTGAGCATACACCCACACCACGCTGCCCTGGCCCACCACCAACTTTCGTCACTGTCTACAGTGTATACTCCACTTCTCACATGGCACCTAGAATGCCACAGCAGACCCCTTTCCGTTGCACCGAATTTTCATGCTGAAAATGTTCACCTCAGACAGATGGTAACTTGAACATATCAAATTACACCCTGCTGAACCCCTTCAAGTTGCAGGCCAGCAGAATCAGACCATTCGCAGCGCGCCCCGATTCTTTGAACCCGCTTAGTGTTGTGCATCCAATATTAACAATGATTCAGTTAATGACTTGCACTAATTTCCCGGCCTCGGACACGTTGAACACATCCCACACTCGGTGTCTCAACCACTGCCACCCACTCTGCCTCAGAGAGAATCATCTCCAGGCACTGGCGCTCCCCTGAGCGATCACATTGCTATGTCATAGGAACGCGACGCTCAGCATTGCCTTGAGGGGAACCTACAACACAATCCCTACTACCTATTTGCAACGGGTGAAGAGTACAAATATATCGAGTGAGGGATAAAGATGACAGGCATGAATACGTACTAAGGCAACGTGCTAATGGAACAACACACCGCTCTGTATGTCCCAAGCTGCAACTACGGGGATTGTGTCCAGAAGTTCGTGGCTAGCATGCCAGAGGATCAGGCTCTTGGGGAGTGGGAACTGCACACTCTCGAGCATATGAGATGGAATGACAATCACAAACGCCCAATCAAATACTGGAGTCGAGACATCATCAAATGGATGAGATGGTTTATGCAGTGGCTAGACTACGCCAAGCATCTGATTTATGCCCGTAGGTATTGCTTTAACAGCGATAAGAAACAGAAATGCCTCTATTCCGAAACGCATACTGCGGAATTGTGATGGGAGAGATTGGTCAGCAGGGATACCTGACGATAATTACATGCTATTCAACGTTAAAGAAACTCTGCGAGTGGGGGATAAACTGGTTCCGGTCATCTTAATATGCAACGGAACACATCTGTCGAATTTCCTCGTGACAAGACACAGTGGGCTGTATATATCACAATTGGCAATCTATCTTCGAAGATCCGGTACATGCCCTCAATGCACAGCGTTGTAATGATTGCTCTCCTGCCGATTCCGATCTTAAATGACAAGATTCCTCAGAAACGGCTGGATGGGAAGCGACAAATGGACCAAGCAGTGCTGAACGAACTACTCAGGTAGGTACTCCAGCCTCTCACCATTGAACAAAATCGCAGCACCAAGAGCAGGTTGTACAATGTTCTCTGTCCAGATGGCAACTTTAGGCATTTCAAACCAGTTTTAGCAGCATCGCTTGCAGACTGCCCGAAGTCTAGCGGCCTACATCTTCTGTTACGCCTTTGGTGTTACAGTTATATTTCCGGGATCATACAGAATCACTCGATGATCCAAATATGGATACTCAATCCGAAATCATACATTTTCACTCCGATTTCCTAATTGGATCAATCTTCCGGATTTGTTCACCCATTGGTAATATCTCCATTACCCTACAATCATATCAATTGATTGTAATGGCGAGGTCTTAAACTAGAGGTTAGGGATGGCACACGGGCACGTCATGCGGCCGGGTAAGCGACAAGCTTGAATCGACTGCTCGTGAGGATCATCATCCTTACCGAGAATCATACCATACACAATACACGTACGATCACTCTGATCCCATTTTCAACTGTATCCCTACAAGTACAATCTATTCTCTAACTTAGCCGGACGCTGCCATATGTGCCCTTACACTGTTGTCGATTTTCAGTCACCAGATACGTTTTGCTCACGGATATTCAATTTTAACCCTTTATTCAGACGCGTCCCAAAACGCACACAACCTACAACCTAAGCAATTCGCCACTCAATGCCTCACAACCGGACCAATAGACTCCCTCTACGCAGTGCCAACGAGCGTGGCAGCTCGGAGACAATTCGCACGGCGATTGGTCGTGACATCCCGAGTCTCGGTAGGCAAATCACCCGTGGATCAGTGACCCCTGACTTTATAGCAGAGGCGGAAATCGAAGAAGACTCCGATTTCGAAAACAGAATCATGGACGAAAACTAGGATACCCTTTCCGACGACGAGAGCCAGCACGACGATGACACGCCAGAACCTGATGAGTCTGCGCACGATAATGACGAATCGTCTGCACCACCAAAGATCAACCTGGAAGAGATGGTGGAGTGACAGCAGAAGATGATCGACTTCCTGTTCCAGCACAACACCAAACTACTCCAACGACGCAGATCGTCGACCTCAGACTCGAAGGACAAGTTTGAGATGGCACGGCCGAAAAGCTACTGCGGAGGTGCTCGAGAACTGGAAACCTATCTCGGCTCACTTCGATCAAATTTCCGGACTCATAAACACCTCTCTCACCACGACACTGACAATGTTCAATATGCCCTAGACCACCTGGGAAGCTGGGCCCACCATACTGATCGAGACATGCAGAAGACGACTATGATTGACCCAATTCCCTGCGGCCAAGACCTACAAAAGACCAATTCAACATGCCTCCACAACTTCGACCATTTCGTTGGGGAAATGCAGAAGATGTACGGCGATGAGGACCGGAGACTCAATGTGGCTAAGAAATCATATGTCAACTTTCCGCAGGGCTACGACAACGCCAACGAGAACTTACGAGCATACGCCAATCGACTACGATGGAAATGGAGAGAAGCAGAGTGGGATGAAGTGCAGTTCCAACCGATGCTGTACAACATGGGCTGGGGGGGATTGAAGGCCGACTCACTACCCAAACTCAAACCATTTACCAATGCAGATGGGAAGTTCAACTCCATTGATGAACTGTTTGATCGAGCAGCTGATGTTGAAACTGAACTGGAGAGGGATGACAAGCTGCAACAGACGCCCCCGGGCGAGTCATCTCGTCCAGGCGGCAGAAAGCTTAACTTCCGACCATCAATCCCAGAGATGAAGAACGTACCTAAGAACCTCTCCAAACCCGACAAGTCCGACAAGCCATCCGGCAGGAAAGATCTACCTCCGTCACCGTGGGTAACCGGAGATGTCTATTCATCACGGAAAGCCAACGGGAAATGCTTACAATGCGGTGACGACTATAAAACCTTCCAATGCCCGAAATACTCCAAGCCGAACTTTCAAGATAGACTCACCCCCGGAGACGGCAAAGACAAATACAAAGACGAGAAATGCGGCAATCGACAAATCAAGCGCCAACGATCCTTCGACACTCTGCAAGCAAAAAACTAGCATACCTCTCCCGGTATCTAGCGCGGCGGGGGAGGTTTGACAAGATGGAGCTGGGCATGGAGCAGTTGGGCGCGCAGGCACTAATGGAGACTCTGGATGAAGTTCAACCTCACCAGATCTCACTAAAATCAAGAGTTGTTCTGGAGAGCCCGAGGGCAAGAATGTTAAGTCAATACCTCTGCGGCGCTGAAATAACGGATTCGGCACACATAGTTCACGAAGTACAAATACGAGAAAGAAATGGCGGGATGCAACGCGTACTTGTTCTCATTGACTGCGGCGCAACTAGTATCGTTATGGCACCGAGGCTTCTCAAGCGACTCGGGATATCAAATGAGGCGGCACACATCACCACCCTAGGCCTGAACAGACGGGTGATGCAACATGCAAAGGACAGCCGGAAGACGTGGATCACAGTCCAGTATTTGAATTATCTCACACCGGTTGATGAATCAGACGAGCTCGTTGTGCGAATGCGCACGTACGACCTAGTACTTGGATTACCATGGTTCCAAAAATACACTCCTGACATCGACTGGGCTCACCGTCGATTGACTTCCCTGCGATCGCCAAGTGCGACTGGAGTGGAAGAAATGACACCGATTACTACGGCAGTGGCATCGAAGGTCTCAGAAGGCGGAAACAACCATGTGAACGACCAGCTTCTGTGGCGCGGTCCGGATATACAGACACTCGGAGCAACTGCATTCGACCATCTTCTAGCTAGCAACGAAGTCGTCGCAGCGTTTGCCCTACGGATTGGGGAATGCACAGGGCTGCTGGGAGCGACTGTGGAAGAGATCACCCTGGCCTCACCAGGTGATACAGACCAAAGCGCTGGACGTGACGAGCAGGGAGCAGCGGTGGTAGTTGCAGCAGATGAGCTGCTCCAAGGAGATGCTGGAATGACTGCTACCGGCTTGCCGAGACCCGAAGGGAGTGCCTGGACTGCGGGGCTTGGCTCCTTTGTGGGCGAACCGTTAACAACAAGGCTTCCTGGATTATTCCTTCCTTCCTTCTCCTTCTCACCTCCTTGTTCACGAACACTTAAGCTGACGCGAAGCAGAAGCAGCAGACAAAAGGGTACCTCCAGACGACGGAAATTTCATCCCAGCAAGGTACTCGGAATTCGTAGACGTCTTTAGCAAGACAAAGGCCGAAATGCTGACACCACACTGCCTAATTGACCATGCAATTGACCTGGAACCGGGATTTAAGATCCCATATGGACGGATCTACAACCTCTCGGAAGTTGAGCTCCGAACTCTCAAGGTATTCATCGAGACGAACCTAGCAAAAGGCTTCATCCAGCTGTCATCATCATCAGCAGCAGCACCGATATTGGTTGCGAAGAAGAAAGATGGCAGCCTACGACTAAACGTGGACTACCGGGCGCTCAATCCGGCGACAGTCAAACAACCGGTACCCCATACTCCTTATCTCGGAGATGCTTGACCGAATGCGTGGAGCTCTGATATTCACAAAGCTGGACCTCCGGAACGCCTACCACCTGATCTGGATCAAAGAAGGAGAGGAATACAAGAATGCATTCCGAACCCGCTACTGCCAGTTGGAATACCGAGTCATGCCCTTCGGATCAACGAACGCGCCAGCCACATTCGAAGCCTACATTGACGACTGACTACGGCCTTATATTGAAGACTTTGCGGTATGCTCCCTAGACGACATACTGATCTCTTCGACCAATGAGAAGGAACACCAAGATCACGTACAAAAAGTGCTAGAGCGACTACGCCAATTCGGACTCTATTGCAAAGCCGAAAAGTGCCAATCTGGAGCCTCAAAAATTGGTTTCCTCAGATGTATCTTCACCTCTGACGGGCTCGGCATGGAATCAGACCACATATCAACCATCGAGGACAGCCTTACCCAAAGTCGTTTCGAGATGTACAAGTGCTCCTAGGCTTCACTAACTTCTACCGACGGTTCATCCGCAAATACGCCAAGGTAATGACACCATTCTCCGACTTGCTATGGAATTCGCCAACCAAATGGGAATGGACCCCAGCGGCAGAGGTTGCGTTTCGGAAGCTCAAGAAGGCATGCACCGAAGCACCGATCCACCAGCGCTTCGACCCGGCAAAGCCAATCATCCTCCAGACCGACGCAAGCGGCTTTGCAATCGCCGGTATTCTCAACCAATACGACGGTTTTGGCATTCTCAGGCTGGTAAGCTTCTACTCGCGAAAATGGTCCCCTGCCGAACAGAACTGCGACACGTACGATCGGCTGCTCTTAGCCATTGTGGAAACTCTAAGACAATGGCGACACTATCTCGAGGGAGCCAATCACAAGATCCTAGTACAATGCGACCACAAGAATCTCGAGTATTTCTTAATGTCGAAATTGCTCTCCTGGAGGGCAACCGAGATGGGCTGAGATCCTTTCATCATACGACTTCGTTATCCAACACCTGGAAGGGAAAAAGATCCCCGCAGACGGACCATCAAGACGACCTGATCACGAAGAGGGCTACGAAAGACCCAGAGCACGACTCTTGTCAACTCTGGCGGCAACCACTGTCAGTCCAGTCGATGATCTCCTACCAGCAATTAAGGCAGCCAAGGATACCGATCCCCCACCGACTTACATGAAGAATAAGATCAATAACCCTGACCGACCAAAAACCGCTGGACCAGACGGATCCATGCATCAGGAAGCGGACATGCAGTGGAAAGTCATCGCAGGAGCTCTCACCTTCGAAGGGAGAATATACCTGCGAGAAACACTCCACAATCAAGTGATAAGTCTTTTCAACGACAACCCCGATTCTGGTCATTTTGGAGCTCTTAGGACTGCTGAACTCGTATCTAGAGACTTCTATTGGCTAGGACTAGACACCACGGTACAGAAGTACGTCGCAGGTTGCGACGTATGCCACTGAATCAAAGCACCGCGCCACGCACGCTATGTAGCTAATATCCCGCTGCCACCACCGTACGACCCCTGGGACGGAATTACTATGGACTTCGTCATTGACCTGCTAGAATCAACCAAGTCGGGATACACCGGGATTTTGGTCATAGTCGACCGATTAATGAAGATGGCGATTTACCTACCCTGCCGAAAGGATATCAACTCACAGGAATTGGCACCTACGTTTTTTGAGCACGTGATCTGCAAGCATGGCGTAGGAATCAATATCGTCACCGACAGCGGAACGCAGTTCACCAGCCGATTCTGGACTAGAGTCTGCTCCCACATGAGCATCGACCACAGGCTCTCGACCTACTTCCACCCGCAGACCGATGGCCAGACCGAGCGCTAGAACCAGACGCTGGAAAGATACCTCCGAGCCTTCTGCAACTACGAGCTGGGAAACTGGGACAAACTCCTTCCTCTGGCAGAATTCGCCTACAACGACTCAGTGCATGCTTCGACTAGGATGACACCGTTCTGGGCCATGTACCATCGGAACCCCGCGATGCAGTTCACAGCACCGAAAGAGTCACATCCAAAATCGGAGATCCAAACGGATGCTAGGCCCGAGGGATTGGCTGAGGCTCATCGGACACTCTGTGAGAACATACCGGAAGCCCAGCAGCGGCAGACGAACTACGCCGGCAGAAAGGAGATTACATTTGACATTGGAGACAAAGTATGGCTCTCGACGAAGCACTTCCGGACGACTGGGCCATCTAAGAAGCTCGACTACAAACGCGTGGGACCGTACACTGTGAGTAAAGTCATCAATAGAAATACTTACAATTTCGACTTGCGAAAAACAATGCGGGACCACAACGTTTTCCACATGTCACAACTCGATCAATACACACCTCAAGTCACTGGCCTGCCACCAAACGAACCTCTACCGATGATGGTCGACGACTCGGAAGAGTGGGACGTTGATAGTATACTTGACTCCAAACAGCGATATCTGACGCTCCATTACCTTGTTCGATGGGCCGGATACAGATATGTGCGTACGAGTTGGGAGCCAGCGGAAAACCTCGGGAATGCTCAGGAGCAAGTGGACGAATTCCACCGCAGCCATCCAGGAAAGCCCCGATAGTGGAGGAGAGAGATCAATTTGGCGTTTTTTGTTTCTTTCTTTCTTTCTTTCATTGGATGCGGTGCAGTACAAATGGCCTCGGCACAGGTTTTCCCACCGTCGGATCACAGTCGAGTGGAGGTGGAGTTTCCCTGTACGCCGTATCCGCAGGACAATCGTGGGATCGGTTTCTTGTTTGTTTGTCCTTTTCTTCTATGCAGAAATGCAGCCCAGGAGGTCTGAGGCTAGAGAGGGGATAATTCAACGGCGAGGTCCTAGCCTAGAGGATAGGATTGGCACGCAGGCACGTCATGCGGCCGGGTGAGTGACAACCTTAAATTGACTGCTCGTGACGATCATGATCCTCACCGAGAATCTTACCATACAGATATACACGTACGATCACTCTGATCCCGTTTGCAACTGTATTCCTACAGGTACAATCCATTCTCTTACATAGCTGGACGCTGGCATATGTGCCCTTATATTGATCATCAACAGTGATCAAGCCGAGCGCAGATGAGATGTGTATTATCTTTGGATTGGTATTGGTTGTAGAATCTCTATTGACAATGGTCATTCCTTATCGGCAGGAAACCTTATTCCTAGTTGCCGAACAAACAACTATTCTCTTATGCTCCAGTGGTTTATTCCTTATGAGTTCAGATGTCGTCACTGTCAGAACACTAATACATCTCGAGATATGCAGAGTCATATAGGAGATAAGTCAATAACCAAAAATGGATATATTGGAGCCCACTCGACCGAATGGACTTATACGAATCAACCCTTAGTTCAACCACACTTTCTGGCTGTGGGCAGATGGAACCTTTGATTCATATGTCCTGAGTGGCACGAGATACTCTCCATTCAGTATATGGCAAATCAACTCAGTTGCAGAATACTGTATATTTGGCTCCAATAAAGCGTGGTCAAATTAGGGGTTCTGTCATTTGCCGCAATCATTAAACCGTTACGTACCCAGTGGGTATATGAGGGTGCACTCGCACTGGCTCTTGGTGACACGAACCTATTGGTTGATAATTGGCTTCAGATAAGCTAGTAACTCTATGAGGTATCGCCAATAGCAATAGTGTTGCAATCCAAGCTCATTACCTTCATGACGTAGTAAAAACTCATGGGAGTTAGACCTCGGCAACCATTGGTAGAAACCAAGAATTTCAGGCAGTTTTGTATGTGAACTCCGAAACAGGGTTTGGCAGTCTCAGGATCGTTCAGGGTGTGGATCCTCTGATATATATCAGCGAAACCGACATGTAGGAAGGATATCGATCATCATGCGATCGAACATACAATCTACCTTAAGATGTCTCCACGAATGCCTATTGACCTTCTCGACCTGGAGGTTAAGCCTTAATGTTGTGCCTGTGTATTGTCTATGTGTTCTGTATCGATGTCAACAAGGATACTACTCTGTTGAAGTCTAGAGTTGTTCGTTGCTCTTCAGTTCTATATCACGGATAAATTCCATCGCTCTTTCTACTTGGTTATTCATAGTACCTACGTTGAAGCAAGTCGTTGATCGGGGGAAGAGCAAGATGATACTGTTGAGTTCGATGAACCAGCTGGATAACGTGGAGGTATAAAGAATACTCTTGAGTCGGCACTACTCCTTCTGATGAGGTGAAACAACTCTGCTGTTTCTCATAAGACAAGAAAATACTTGGAGTCATCACATTCTTGGAGTAGTCAGTCCTCGAGTATAAGTGCCTGTTGTTGGGACGATACTCTAGCATCCGTTTGAAGTCCGTAAGCCATCACGTTAGTGTGGTGGATCAGTGGATACTTCTTTCACGCTGTCCTCGAGTCGTCTACATCAGCATACTGATATCGTAACGACAATACTCTTTTGTCAATACTATCTGTCGGAGGCAGAGAACGGAACACTTACCTTGGTACCTTTGGTGGTAATTCTTATATGCATCCTGAGTGAAGCCTTAATCATTCTTTTGTTCTTCAGTCCAGAAGTTATTAGGAGCTTCTATTGATTAGGAGTTAGGGTGGATCTCCCGGTGTTACATCATCTTGAGCGGCATGTCTGTTTTCGGTGTGAGTGTCCAAAGAACGAACTTGGAGATTATATCCCTCCCACCAAGCAACACTCCAGCCGAGATCACAACCTATATTGAACACTCAGCGATGGCAACACCAGGGCTGCTGATGGCAAACTCTTGTTGCTCCACCTTCACTGAGGATTCAACGTGGTTCGTTATGGTCCTGGTATAGTGGGTGACCTCCCAAAGCCCAACCCCTATCATACGATGCAGATCGGCATGCATGATCACCTCCAGATGTGGAGTGTCCACTTCATGATGACGCATGAAAGGCTAGGCAAGTACAATGTAATTTGGTTATCCGTTCCTGCTCATCATGACCTCACACCAAAACTCATGTCTCATGAGGAAGTTTCTCAACGGAATTGGAAGGATATGAGAGAAATGAGCCAGTACCTGCGTGGAGTTGTAACCCAGTCTCTGCGAGGCGGAGGCCCCGCTCAGCGTCCCATATTCAATCGCACAATTCAGTACAAACAGGGATGGTTACATTTCTATATGTATGCTCGATATACATGTCACCATGATGCCTCAATTAGGTATATGGAGGACTCCAAGCGTCGTTTTCACACCATCAAATATGTTTCCTTACCTGGCCCAAAGGCGAAGGCCAAAGCCAATTTCCTCAGAATAGAACTCTTGAAGAAGCGACAGGTTGACAAGGAGACAGATGCTGAATCTTGAAAGCCATCCAAGAAGCGGCGCGAAATGAACTCCTAGTGGGATGATGTCGGCCACGAGATAGATGTTTCCAAGGCATTCGATGCCATCTTCCACTGTCTGAAGATCCACTTGATTTCACATTAGGTCTCACACATTTGTCCATACAGAGCCTTGCAACAGTATTGAGCCGAGAGACATGAACATGCACATGAAACGAACCTCCAGGACAGTTGGAACGCCACGAATCACAATCTCAACAACCTGCCACAAGTCATAACCATTCAATGTCGCATTCTCGGCTTTGAAACCAGACAGCTCATTCCCCCATCCCTTGCTCATCATCGGGAGAACAGTGCTGCCACCTGCAATGCCCTCCCTTCTGGTGATGATCTGTCTGCACCCATGAGCTCCAAGTCATATGCGAAGCCCGGATCCATGGGACCACAAACCGCCGTGATGGAAAACATCGTGACGCTGTGTTCACGGACTTCAGAGCATTACTTGAGAATGATCGAGACGGAACACACCCCGGGGCACTATTCCGCGGCATGCGGGAGTGACTCAAGCATAAGAGTTGTAAGACATATATATCGGATGAACAACTGCAGGCAATGGAGCTCTGCATCTACCCTTGTATGAAGATGCGAGTTGAGGGTGTAGAAGGTGAACGCATAACTCAGATATGTCGATACTGAGGAAGCCAGAGTTGGCGCAGAAGTGAATGACGGAATGACGGGGTGTTGGAAAATCAACACCTTGGGAGGTATTGCCGTCCGCTGAATGGGCATCTCCCATTGCAACTACAACAACGATTCAAAATCAAGCTCTTGAAGAAGGATTGAGCTCTCGTCAGGAACTGGTTACTCCTGCAGCTCACCACAATACATGAAAACTCGGGTAACTTGTATCCAGTCTCAAACTTAGTATAAGTGGGAACTGCACTGGCAGCGGTTGCATTTCAAGTTTGCAGCATGGGAAACATCGTCGCGTGTGCGCTCGTTATGCCAGAGATGGCGACTAGTAGCAAGAGAGCAAACGGAAGGAATCAGCAATAAATTTTGAATTGCCACATATATCTGGCGACTTGGAATGATGTGGAAAATCAGTGATAAGAGAATTGAATTTTGCGCGCAGGTAGAAGGGACCGGAGGAGAGATGTTCCCAGTGTCACCCATCGCATTGCAATCCCGATGCAATAGTGTACCCAATGAACCCATTCCGACATTTGGTCACAGTTGGCCACAACAGCAGAGTGTTCGTATGAAATGGAAGACTGACCGAGCGAGAAGAAAAGGTGAAACCATGCTCCGAGGGCATTATGCAACCCAATGTGTGAAACTAATGCCAGGCATGCAGTATTTTGCCACCGGGGTGTCTCTGACTCCTCTGATGGAGTGCGTCAACTCTGAAGCAGCCATTCCGCCCGCACAGAAATCCTGTTTTCCTTATGTGGTACCATCCCTCGCAGATATTCCAATCGGCTGCTGACCATTAAATGCAATCAGTCTCCACTGCATTCTGAAACTCAAGACATCGCGTCTAGCTGTCAGATTCTGCTATCCATGTACTCTCCGTTATATCTGTTAAGGGGTTAAGCTTGACAGAGTATATGTAACCTGAGATAACCAATGATGGGTACTTGTCAGTAATTTCTGACATGCAAAACGGTTACCCTAGGCATCCTCAGAACTTTCAGTCACGATATCCTTTAGCGGGGATAGAGTGGGACTTGTCTCGATTGGATATAAGAATAATGCCTATAGCGGATTCATTGAAAGAGCATATACTACGGTAGTTCTGATTTGATGATGCAGCAACGCTGCCAGATCCAAAGATACTTGTATCTGGCGAGCGTGTTGTTTTCAACCAAATTCATTTAATTTGTTAGAGTGATTATGTCTGATCATACTGAGGAATGCCTCGATCTGCAGACACGGCAATCGATAGCCACTAAGCTATTACGAGGGATCTTAGACCAAGCACTAGGCACTCCCCGGTCAAACAGAATGGTCTCGGCCTAAGCTATGGCGTGATTGCGAGATTTTGGCATTGCCTGAAGGTATGGGGCCAGGAGCCTCCCCGCACAGACAGAATGGCAACTGCAACATAATACGTCATTAATCTATGTTGGCATAGTTGTGGTTGCCCGCCACGTAAACCTATGACGCAATCATACTACAGTATGTTTTGTTAAAAACATAGTCTACCTAATTTGGGGATACATTTCCAACTACCGAACCATATGAAAGCAAGATGTCGAAGTTGAAGTTATGATCTGATATATGATATGATGCGGCGGATGGCCTGATTCTTATCAGGAGCGTAACGCTTTGAAACCACACGGCATGAACACAATAACCTTGAGGAACTCGTGGCAACTTTCTGTCTGGCGCAAATTAAGACGCAGTACACATTGCTATCAAAATCATGGAAGTCAAGTTAAGGGTGCGCATGCGTAACACCTAAGACGCTTCTATATAAGAGATCACATTGTCCCGGCAATGAGAGGAACAAGCTCTAGCAGCGAAACAAACAACGATACCTACCAGCGGAAGTAAACCGTTATTTATTATTGAGTTTTTATGATACCTATATCTACCTATATTTATATAAAATTTATTAGCTTTGTGTAGCGGCAGCCCCGCACCTTGGATAAGTACTTTCCGAACGAATGACGGAATTCACGCACTAGAGAAGCCCGGGCGATAAAGTCCCTGGGTAAAGAGGAACAGAGTCTCGAAGCATCCATCTAAAAACCAGCCGATACATGCTCCATCAGGTTAACTGATATGAGAGATATGTAATAGGCCACCTCTTGGCATGACCTAAGGGACTTGAGGCTTGTGTCCTTACCCTTTTATTTCGTGTTTGGTTAGTGTTTCTTGAACTGGATGACCCACGGTCGCATAAGCTACGGCACGCGGCAGGCTCCAGATCTTTGAGAGGCTTTCGTCAAACCTCCACTAAAACGCAAGACAGTGGGCCTTGGTCAGCAAAGACGAAATGTAACGGGAAGTGGACTTTAACAAAGACCATGGGCCGTAGCAGTATGGAAGAACCCTCGTGGTATCAATGTCGACTCGAGAGGACGGTTAGTCTCTGTCGATATATTGAACCATAAGTGTACTGCTGGTGAGGAAAAAGCTGCCTACGAGGTGATTGCAACCCACGACGAGAAGCGACCAATGCGATCAAATATATTTAAGTTGCAAACGTATTAACATTCTCTTGAATGAGGGATCCTGAATCTAGTTGAATTCGATCACGACAACATTACATGTGACTTACTTTCGAAGACGATAGCGAAGTTATTATTTATGCGCTAGAGAAGATTATCTGGTACGCCAGAAAGCACCAGTACGTCTTTGTGGTGCAAAGTATTTGGTGGATATCTTCTATTATTGGTCTCACCGAGGGGCTAATAGAATATATTGATAATCAACACCGACAATCTGAGGATTGCCCGATACCTAGACAGGGGATCAAGCAGTTATCCTTTCCCAGCAAAGATATACGTTTAGTACGGAACGTACCGGTTACACCAACAGACCTTACGGAATATCAGCGCGTCAATACAATACTCGATAGAGCTGAGAAGTTCATTAAAGAATCCGAGAGGGCTCGTACTCAGGTACAAAATGATACAGTTAATCCTCTGAAATAAACGAAGAAACAATTAAAGAAAGCTAGGAAAGTTAAGAGACTTCAGGAAGCTAAGAGTTCAGTTGAAACTCGTGCTAGAACCCGGAGACTCCAAACAATACGGAATCAAATTATTCAGCAGTTGGCTGAAGAATAATAATCTAAGGAATTAGGGAGAATACGCGTAGACGTAATATTGCCGATAGTATCTGAACGCCAGATTTATCAAGGAATAAATACGATAAGAATATTGTGAAGATACGTGTCAGTTTAGATTGCACTATCAACGAGCATTATATCATCACCACGATATTAAATGATCTTCGAGATTAATTATTCGAGTTATATGTATTGTCAGTATTGCGCTACGTCACGATACGATTTAGTTGCTATACACCTAATAGCTTCTGATACAACTATACATATTTGTCCTTGTTGTGTATACGACGTTTACAGACTTCCACTATTCTTCGTCTGGGAATACGCTTAAGACATTATAATAGGATCTACGGCCGTGTACCTAGTATCTGCTTATAAGTATCTTAGGATATAAGTAAGTATAGTTACTTAGGGTATAAGCACCCCCGTAACAATATGATGAATGTTGATTACTGCTTGAATGGCACATATGCCACGATTCGGCATCATAATCATATGTATGGTGAGCTGAGAGACCGGGGTGCAAATGAGAATGCCAGTGAGTGAAGAAGTCGATGTATGGTCAGATTATCCCTACAGATGTAATGCTCATGGCATGCCAATTCTATGGAATGTCCGTTACCCGACCCTGAGTCACATGCTGCCATTACAACTTTTGTGCTCTTTCTGTTGTTATTATCTGCAATTAAACTTTTAAATCATTTCAATGTGCTATAGCAATCAGATATATAGTTGTTTATTATATACTGTAAGTAGTTTTATTCCTTCTTCTTTTTGTTTCTATAGTCTATAATAAAACTTCATTTTCCACAGTCTGATATATTTCAATATTCTCCATGCTTGATCAATTCAATGCATTGTTCAACGTTTAAAGCAAATCCAGTATGCTGATTTCTGAAGTTGTTGGCAACTTCAGTGCAATACCTACAATGTGGAAGATTATTCTCTACTGAAATAGCAGCACATGACCCGGGAGCAGGTAATGGCCAATGAATGTGGTTGGCTGCTCTCAGGCCTTCGATCTGTAGTGATAATCGTAGCTATACATCAATGACCGCTGTTACTCCAATCCACATTTGAAATCGTATTGCTATGATTCCCCATCCTACACCTATGAAGCCAAATGCAGGCAAATGTACCCTCACTCTGTAGTCTCATTTTCATTTATCAGATAAGTTTCCCTCACTCCATTATGAGTGTCTGACTTTTATCCGTTTTTTGCAGGGTGCATTGCATAGAACATGATTCTTCAACAAAAGCGAAGATTTCTATCCGATACAATCGATCCACATCAGTTCACAACAATATGCATTATTTCCAATGGCAGTAATCAACCTCCAGACAACACAGAAGTTGCAACCAGAGGCCAGAATGCATCAATTCGAGGCGGAAATCATGAGAGCTCAGAGACTATTTGGCACACAAAGCATGTCAGGCACATTGAAGACAATGAGCATGTGTACAAGACCAAACCTACAAGGTCACTGGGCATGATCACCAGCCCAATCACCTACACAGCATGGAGTGATTTTATTTCTGCATGCAGCAAAATTAAAAACCACAGACGAAGTCGAGAGACCATGTACCAGTCAGCCAAGTTGCAACCAAATTTCTTGTACCTGACCAAAGTGCACCTGTCTCAGGTAGCATGTACACCTACAGCTCTACCGTCCTGGAAGAAGCCCACTTGCAGAAGCATTTTACTTCAACCGACAGATACACACTTCCGGTGATCAATACTCAGTGATAAGGAACTCTCAATGATTGAACCACCCTTGCTACCACGAATGTCTGTATTACTCAAGTACATCTACAGAAATGGCAACCAATTATTGGAGAAAACATATAGTGGGGATACAGGACTCGGCATGACATGCATTTACGGTCAAAGACCAACATTATTCTGCATAGTGATTATGATGACCATAATGACTACAATGTCAAAAACGACCTACCAGAAGGAATGTAATATGGCCAACCCTAGTACACCTACCACAAGGATCATCGTTGACTGCATTTCTTTCTTAACAAAGGTCGCAATTGACATATCCCGCGCCAACGATCGTTCCACCCACAGAATCAAAAGAAACGTTTCCATCACAGACACCAATAGCAACTCTGGCCGAAAATGGTAATTCAGTACCTGTGCGGCACTGAATCACAGCATTTGGCTCACACAGTTCATGATGTCAAAATGAGACAGATATGGTGAGATCGAATGGGTATGTGTATTGTGAACTGCTGCCCAACCAGCTTCGTTATGGCACCGAGGTTCCTCAAGTACCCCGGACTATGTCATCATGTGGCACACATCACCACCATAAGCATAAATGGAGGAGTGTTGCATCAGGCAATGTACACCCAGAAGAAGATGCAAATCACACTGCAGTACTTAGACTATCTCACACCGGTAGATGAGTCAGATATCCCTGACGTGCCAATGGCAGTGTACAATCAACTACTTGGCCCACCATCGTTTCCAAAATAAAGACTTCACATCGAATCTGCATGCCGGTAACTGGCTCCCTGCAATCACCGCGCATGAGTGGAATGAGGGATCTGCCACCACTTACTATGGCCTGGACATCGAACAACACAGATGCTCAAAATGAGAACATTGATCACCAGTGTCTGGGATGCGGTTCATGTGGAATGACACTTGCCGCACCTGCACACCACAGTCATCCAGGTTGAACTGAACTCGTAGTGGCATCTGCCCTACGGATTGTGCAATGCCCAGGACTGCTGCGAGCAACTTTGGAAGGCATCACGTAGGATTCACAATGTAATTGACACTAAAGTGCTCAACCCAATAGGCGGGAAGTTATCGCAGTTACTGTGGCACAAGGGCCCCTCCGACATGACACTTGAATGACTCCTACCAGCTCAGGAAGGCTAAAATGAACAGACTGGATGGTGGGGTTTGGCTTGTTTTTGCACGAACTATTGATGACAAATGCATTCAGGATATTCCCATCCCCTGCTTCCATTCTTTCATAATTCTTTGCCTAACATAGATGGAGCAATTTGGATATAACCCCAAAAACAAGTCACCATTGAGAGGAAGGCGCCCCCATCGGGACGCCAAAGTTATTCAACCCAATCGGAAGCCCATGTAGGAGCCAATATACACATCCCTGTGATGGAAAAATGGTCAGATATGAGTGACAACAATTTATTTGACTATTGTGATATACACTAAGATTAGCCATTGAATGCCAAGATACAGTCATTCTTACCAGTGGCCATGACCAATTGAGTATAATCCCACCTACTATTTCAGAGATCAAATCCAGAGCCATAAAGAAGGGCGTCCGATGCCGATCACAATGCAGAATACAATGCAATATCTGTTTGAAAGATTGACCTCCAACATTACTATGTCAGATAAAATCCCGACTGAAACTCCACGATCGCAAAATGCACTACCCAGATGACAATTAACAACGGCAAATCAACTTCTGACATAAGCTCTCAAAACCGATGTTCCCTGTGAAGCCAGATCGGATTAGTCGATTTTCTAGCAATGACTTTTCAATGTGGCGAATGACTATACCGGAAATGTAACGCCTGGCACAAACAATTGCTGTACCAGAAGTTCACCTAGGGAAGAATTGACTACTCTTTTAAGAGATTGACATTATGTCCTGGGAGTCAAGCGATGGCAATCACCCCCACAGACGAGTCAACAAGCCCAACGCAATGAGAGCCAGCGAGCACACCCCACATTCTAAGACAACAAGTTCTCCTGGCTTATCACAAACTTCTGATAGACCTGTAATCACACCGGACTGATTACAAAGCAAACTATCTTGATCCATGCCAACCACGGACAAACCACAATGCTGAAGCAGTTCCAATAGGATTCGATATCAACTCTGAGCATATTGCATCTCCTCCCGAATCACATCACGAAGAACATGAAACATATCAATCCACAAATGCTGACCGAAATCTCGCTGTGATGGAGATCTCTGCTCAATGACTTAATATGAACCTCCAGAGGATAAATGGGAGAAATACCATATGAAGCCAATGACCCAGAGGCTGTTTCAAGGGGTAGTGAGGTATCAAAAACAATCACTGCACAGCCCACCAAATAGAATGCAATACCACCTTGCTTGAGGTCAACACAATGATTGCTGAGAAACAATCGGATATTCTACCTAAGCTGGCTACTGTGATGGCCACATGGAAGTCGACAAAAGGACGTACTGAAGCTATCGTCCCAATGACTTTCTCCCAGGAGTGGTCCACCCAGACCGAACTGAATACCATATCAATAGATGTCAAGATCCGCATATTCAATGAACAAGGCGGCTTTCCAAGAGCAGGAGAGCGCTGCCTTCATGGTGAGTCTGACTGCCCTGTGTGAAGCATTCATGTTAGATATCAATCAATGACATACTGCCCATCACTGATGAAATTGGCACATTCTACCACCCTGAAATGGTCGAGAGCTAGTCAAGTATATGAACTGCCTGGTATGTCAATGCCAGGAGCAAAGGCTCATGCTATTGCCCAATGTGACGATGCGACGCCATGGTAATCATATCGAGATTGAGAGCATAGGGATGCCCCATATAACAGTCAGTCAACAGGCTTCACTTTGTAATACCCGGTGGCTTTGCAATGATGTCGAAATTGAGGGTATTGGGACATCTCATACAATCATAAGTCAACCAGCGGAGCAAGTCAGAGGAGTCACTGGACAGCAGGCGACCCTGCATGCAATCGACAATGAATATGAGAGAGGAGTGATCTGCAGAGCTACTCATTTGGACAAAGTGCGAGATAGCTGTGTCAGATCAGCCACGTCCTGGCGACAAGGCAACAGCATGTGGAGAGGCAAGTCTACCAGGATTGCACTGAAGCCCCCTGTTGAGAGGGAAGTCTACCGGGTTGGGAAACATTCTTCTAAAGCTCCCTATTGAGAAGGCACCCGTGAACTTGACCTGATTGTCACTGAAGTGGCCCACCAATGATAATTACCTAGTTCCACAGCATAGAAGTGTCAATGCCAAATACCACGGACTGTCAGGGGCAGGATATGCCCTATTGTGTATGCGGAAGCACTGCTCAGAACTTAGACAGTGCTAGCATACTTGACCTTGGTTAGTATAACTATCTAGAGAAGTGTACATGTTAGACGTCAATGAATCAGGCCCGACCATGCATTACGGAACTGATGTCTTCGATAGATGGCTATGGCCAATGCCAGCAGTGGATGCTATCATCGATGCCGAGTTATGAGTGCAAGCTATACCACCCTGACGTTTCCAAACATGACCAACGCCAAGATGCAAGCTATCAGTGCAGTACTGGATGGGCTATCAGATGCTGGAAGAGTTCGGGAGTGAAGATACGGAGCAATTGACGACTCAGACAGGAGAGCAGAGGCACTGGGTGAATAGTTTTGAAACTCATAACCAGAGGAAAGTAATCAATTGGGCATTTCTTCCTTCTGTTTCTTCTCTTCTCTTCTGCATACTGTATCACTTCATTGGATCCTGGCCTGCTACAAATGGTGTTGGCATGGGAATTTACAACCTTCATATGGCAGAATGTTCGAGGTGGAGTTTCCCTCTGCACCAGATCCATTGAAAGGTTCCCCTGAGGGGTACTGAGTGGTTGTGGGACTTACAGGTCGGTACAAGTGCGTGCGTTGAACCATTGCTTGATTACTCAGGTTAATTCTTGTCTATTGTACTAGCTTTCACAGCGCTGATGGTCTGCATCGATAGCGTGCGATACCGTATCAGTCGCATGTGACCCAGGGCTTCTTAAGGGCTATTCTATATAGTTGGCTTGCCACAAGCTGACAATCATCAACAATGATATTATCGATAGATCTGTGTTTGCTATCAATTACATTCACGTTTGTAACCAAATTCAAATGATTACGATGTGAATCGTGATGAGGCCGACCGCAGGGTTATGTGCTTTTACATCTACTTACTTGGCCAATGAAACTGTTACTTCTCATCAAGGATGTTAATCATGGTTTGAAATTGCAATCACGCATGAGAGAGTGCGTGAAATATCATGATTTTGTTGAAGATGGCATTTGATGATCCATTCAGTAACCCTGCAAGCTGAGAAAGCATAGCTGACTATATCTTTATTATGCTTTCTTTCAAGCGGCATCAAGAATGGAAACTTCCACTCCTCTGAGTTCGACTGATCTCATTTATTGTACCGTCCAATTGATTTCACAGTATCAGACATATCTCATCTGGATAGTCTACATCATCAATACACAGATGTTGTCAATTAGTACAGCCACATCAGCACAATATATTTTGTCATCAGAACCCTTCCCAAGTATTGGCATTTGTCAACTAGATTCTAATATGTATAAAGTAGAGGATAAACTGAAGCAATATAGTAGCAATCTAGTACTTCTATGGGAATGAACAGGATCTTAGAATTGACAGTGATAGAGGGGCCAGAAAGTGTGAAGTATCATTAAATATATATTGCAGGCTTGAAATCATCTGGAAACTGTATCAGGCACCCTGGAAGCAACCAAATATTCCAGAGGAATCAATGTAGGTAGGCAAGGAATTGATTGTTACTGTTCATTGTTGAATACTATTAGCATTCACATAGTTCAATTATAATATCTTTTTTATTTCTACATAGTTATTTATCGAAATCGGTATTTACCTATCTATCTAGATACAGTCTAACTCTCTTAGTGTTTGATAGTGCTTGGATACAGTCAGAGTAATATGTGCAGATGGAGTTAGAGTGAACTTAGACTCTAACTTGGCTGGCATGGATGAGCAGACCAAAAAATTCAATAGCCAAGCATACGCAAAGGCACAGAGATGTTTCTACAGACAGGACTCCAGGTAACCTGAAGATGTGTTAGCATGATGTATCCAGCAAACTTCAAGCTACACTGGGTGCTATTCAGTGTCTGAATTTCATAATTGACTTGGAAGATGTAATTGAATCAATGTAGAAGTACTCTTTGGAGTCTGTTGTTATCAGATCTGGCCAGCATACTTGAATCTGGGTTGTATCTAATCTACGCAACATGCTTCAGAAGGAGATCAAGTGGGTTTGGTGGTCTACCTGGAGGCTGTATCAAAGTCAACTTCCAGATTTACTTGAAGATTGTCTTAGTTGGGATTGTTCATATGAAGGAAGGTATAACAGGAGAGAATATTCCGTTAATTTGTTAACATGTAATAGTGGGAAAATCAGAAGAGTTATCAGGACCTTGTTGCTGCAAGAGTAATTGGGATGTTCAATCTGGATGCTGACTATCTGTAGGGAGGCACCATGGTAGTTGCGACACTACTCTTTAGTAAAGTTGTCATCAGGGGAATGTAATCAGAGTTAAAACTGCTATTCATTGTAAGCACACCTACTTTGGGGTAGTGGATCTTGTGTGAGGACAATAGTGTGTTTAATCTGTATTATCAAATCAACTAATAATTATTTACAATAACTGGAAACTGATTGGAAGACAGTTAATGACCAGTTAACACAGTATTGAGTATCAACTTCTGCCCATGGTGTAAGTGGAGATAAAGCAGAAAACATAAACAATATATTGTAATGAAATGATAACGATGTTGATTGGAAAAAGAGATAGATATTGGACATTTGAAATAAGAGAGAACTACACAATGAGATCTGGGAATTCTGGGGTAAAATATATGTAATGGGTGTAGGATATCATCTCTCAGTGTTTGTTCATGCGTGATCAGATTCTGTCCCGGTAGCATTGTAATTGAATCTGCTACATTGTGTATCCTAGATTGACTACGGCATATGATATTCCTTAACATCCTATTTCTAATTATAATTTCCCCAATCCCTTATGATCTTCATTTCATATCTCCCTCTTCCTCATTACAACTGTACTATTGCTACAAGATGGAGAGCTAAATTGTTCATCTATTCCTTTCCATGTCTTCGAAATTGGTGAATAACTTGAACACTGTCTACTTATCTCAACTGTGACATGCTTCCAGTCAGTCTCTTAACTCTCATCCCCTAGCATACTATGTTTAGGTATTCCCTCAAAATTTCCTCCATGACAGCATAATTCATCCTTGGTATCTGAGGTGTACTGTTAGCTGCAGTTGCAGGTTACTTGGCGGCGGTACGGGTTGCGACCGGAACCATGGCCCCCGTCCCGGTCTGGATCTGGCAAGGAATCGAACCCCCAGTTGATGACTGGTTCTAAACCGCAACCCCTCCTAAAACCACAGTTGTTTGGCCAGGTTATACAGACTGCAGAGCCTCTCTGTGGGAGACTCAGAACATTCGCTCCAATTAAGTATTTGAGTTCTGATCGAATCACACTATGATATATACGTAAAACACGCAGTTTTGCATGTGCTTTCTCCTCCCTTTCTCCAATTTGTGTTCATATCAATACTTGTTGGGTCTCGGTGAAATTACGCCGAACAATGGAGGTTGTTCGCAGTGAGTCAAAGAATAATGGTCGGAACGCAAAGTGGAGAAAATGGAGTGAATGAGCATGCAAAACTACATCTTTTACATATATATCATATTTCATCAGCAAAAAACATTTCCGTCCGGGCGGAATGGCTCCGTCAGAGCCGTCGGAGACACCCCGGTGGCAGACTAGTCCGTGCCCGGCGCCAATCCGACGCGTCGCGTTGAATATCGCCCTCCAATCGCGGTTCCGCCGTTTCTTCTCCCTCTGTCGGTATCCTATTGTACATGAACACCGTAGCGTTGTGGCCAACTGTGACCATACGTCGGAATGGGTTCATTGAATACATCAGCAAAATGTAAATTGGTCCGGAAGCCACATGCAGGGTTCCATAAGCACAAGGCTTTTCGTCTGTCATATTCGTCTTCGTTACAGTCACAAGATTTGCTACCTCATAATATGGCATTCATTATTGAAGTATCTCTATATATATACATACGGTCAATCTGGCCACAGATGATAGTCGAGCATAATCGGAGGTTCTAGCTCAAGGAGCCTCGGAAGAAAGTGAGAAGAAATGATACTACCCGGCCGTGGAAATCCACGCAATTGCGTGGATCCAGATGAGATGAAAATGATATGATGTCTATCTACCCCAGGGTCTCCCGAATATGTACTCCCCGTCGCTCAGTCCACCTCCGTTACCCCTGTATCTCCGTACACCCGCCGTCGCTCATTAACGATGTACTTGGAGGCCATGATCGAGCGTGTTGAGAGATGCACTTTGAGGCCGTGATCGAGCGAGTTTGGAGATGCACTTTTAGGCCGTGATCGAGCGAGTTTGGAGATGCACTTTGAGGCCGCGATCGAGCCAGTTTGGAGATATGCACTTGGAGTCCGTGATCTTGCGAACTTGAAGGCCGTAATCCTGCGTGTTTCGAGATACACTTGGAGGCCATGATCGATCGAGATTGGAGGAGTACTTGGAGGTAGTCGATTTGGAGGCGGTAGATCGGGAGGGAGGTGCGACGGCAGCTGAGACTCTATTCATTGGTTAACTCGTAATCGTGGGAAGGTAGAGAGTTGAGTACAATAAGGTCCGCCGAGAGATGAGAGCTGGCTGGCGGCGGGAGACAGTCGATCTTGGGATGATGCAGTACTCGGTGTATGCTGCACCCGGCGTTAACTCATGATCATTGCATGGAGAGATAGAAAGGGATGACTTAACTCCGTGTTCTTAGGTGATGGTAGAGTTGAGCACAAGAAAGAGAGAGATCAGAGGAGATGGGGGAAATCATCATGAGAAACTGGGACTTAGAGAATTTCGTATGCGAGTCAATTGACCATCCCCGATACGGCAGGTACGAGTCCCGATCCGGCGTGAACTAACACCGTTACGAGGTCTTCCCAACCCAATCAGGCAAGTCGTACCCCTGATTCCTCATATCCGCTCGTATCCTCCAGATCATCCTCATCTTCATCCCCCATCTCTCTCTTTCTCGTCCACAACTCAACCATCATCGCAGAACACACAGTTAAGTCATCCCTCTCTATCTCTCCATGACATGATCATGAGTTGACACCGTGTACAGCATACACCGAGTACAGCATCCACCCAAGATTGTTTGTCTTCCCTTCATTCTCATGATTAGGAGTTGACCCCTGAATGTAGCTTCAGCTTCCGGCGTACCTCCCCCCACGATCGACAGCCATCAGCCAGCTCTCCATGAGAGCTCAAAGGTAAAGTCACATTGTCACATTCCCACGGTTGCGAGTTAACTAACTGATGAATAGAGTCTTATCACCCGGTGCGCCGTCCATCGACCGCCTCCAAGTCCTCATCCAATCTCGCTCAATCACGGCCTCCAAGTGCATCTCCAAACTCGCTCAATCACGGCCTCCAAGTGCATCTCCAAACTCGCTCGATCATGGCCTCCAAGTGTATCTCCAAACTCTCTCGATTATGGCCTGCAAGTTCGCACGAGCATGACCTCCAAGCGCATCTCCAAACTCGCTCGATCACGATCTCGGAGTTCATCTCTAAGTTCACTCGATCACGGCCTCCAAGTGCATCTCCTAACTCGCTCGATCACGGCCTCGGAGTATATCTCTGAGTTCACTCGATCGTCATTTTCAGGCGCACCTCAAATCGCTCTCAAGCACCGCCTGCAGCCAGTCCAGATATAGCGTGTGTAGATGGGTAGCTATATAGATACATAGATACATAGATACATAGATACATAGATGAGAATACAAACTGAATACATGACTGTGATTCGAGGTGCTCCCAGACATGTCGCCGGCTCTCCCAGGTTTGTCGCCGGTGCTCCCAGGTGCTCCCAGGCTTGTCGTCGGCTCTCCCAGTTACTCTGAAGGCCGGCAGGAATGCCCTCCTAGGGTCTGATACTCCTGAAATTGATGCATCTAAGTTTACACTCCACATCCTCTCAGACCTGTGACTAAAATACATTTTTCTGATGCTATGCAATGCGAGCCGTCGCCTGCGCGACGGGTAGCGTGTAATTCTACGTCAGAGGGTACGAGGTTCCGTCAGAGCCGTCAGAGCCATCCGGAACACCCGGGTGTTTCTGACGGAAACTAGAGTTGTTGCTGATGTGTGATGCGATCTGAACTCATAATCTTAATTTGAGCCAAAATACTTAGCTCACGAAATTGAAAAATAGTGCAAAAAGCAGTGGGTTCGGGGAGGTTCAGGTGTTGGATGCGGCAAATACGTTGCAACGGTTCCAGTTCACTTCCAATCTGGACCTGGATACACACCGCAGATTAGGAACCGTTGCTAACACTACTCAGCTGCAGTCATGTATTGCTCTTGATTTACATACTGCCAAGCAACAACATGGATAGTGACCAGTCTCAAGTTTGCCTTCACTATTGCTTATTGACTTCGTTCCATTGTCTCTCTAGGGTCGCATCAGTGTTATTTCCTGCACATCTGCCAAGTTGGCACAAACACAATCTGATCCCAGTACAACAATATCTAGCTCTATTAAGAGACTTCAGTAGTTTGTTATACCAATGCACTCAATTCTGGCCTTGAAGTGGGTTTTGTGAGTTTGCTGAACTACTACCTCCAAGACAATACAACTCAAGGCCTCCAACATTATACTGCACATTATATTCTCCACGTACATCACCAGATTGTTACAATCACCGCCCTGATCAGTATATCTAATGTTGAATTCATCACCGTATCCAAATTTGCCAGAATCTTGGCGTTCAAGTGCATCTCCAACATCATCCAATTTTGGCCTCAATGTAGATGTCTAAGTTCACTCCATTACAATCAGTATGTTGGCCCGATTGCAGCTTACCAGTAAGATTCACAGTCAGTAAAATACTCGATTAAGTACCTACAGTCATTTGACATAATCTTTGTCTGCAGCCTGATTGGCCATATGTATATCTGTGGACAGATTTTGAGTGAGAATATATTTAATATTATAATATTACTAATCTTCCTGTAAATGTCAAATTCAAATGGTTAACATTGATGAATATGACAGAAAGAATGGTGTGTCAATATGGGACCCAGGACTTACTGAACCACTGGTGTGACAATGGAGTTCAAAGTTTGATGTCTTCCACACATCTGTGCTGAGATCTCAGCTACACTGACAATAATCCTTCCTATCAGTTACAATTTCCTTTCTGTCAAATTCATCACTACATATGCAGGTGTATCCTGGCATATGATAAAATACTCTTGCAGCATCTGAGATCAGTTTTGGTAGCGTTATGGGAGCATGTATCTGGAAATAGGGATTCTGTTACTTGTAATCTGCCATAGGCCATGTGGTCTACTGTAACCTCCCATAACACTGATATCACCACATAAAATACACTACCCCACAACAATTACCTGTAACCCCCATACATGACCAAAATGTATTTTTGTCCGTGGAATGCAGTGGGAGTGTGTGGGAGTCATCGGTCCAGAATTCCAGGGAAGTCAAATCCCACTGTTGACTGGACTAATGCAGTAGCCTTAAAATGACCCTGGGAGAGCAGGCGAAAAATCCACGAGAACATAGCAGGTGTGTTGACAACTAAAGGAGAACTTTGGAGCACTGGCTACATGCATTGGAGAGCTGACAACAGCCCTGGCAGTGGTTATGACTACCCTGGGAGGGCTGGCATCAAGCCCGGGAGCACCTGGAATTGCTCTAGAGCAGTCTGTGAAATACCACATCATCTCTTCAAATGGTGCTGGTGTGCCGGGCAATCATAGCTACTACCTATCATACAACAACGTTTAACACTCATGGATTCAGTTTGCACTGTCATCTATATATCTAAGTATCTATGCAGCTTTATAGCTATCCATGTCCATACGCTATATCACGACAGGCAGTAGCTGGTGCTTGAAAGTGATCCAATATTTGCCTGAGGAAAGCTATTAAAAGAAATAAGAGATACACGTTGGGGCCGTGATCGGGGGAGATTCAAGATGCACTTCAAGACCATGATTGTTCCAACTTAGCGGCCTGAATCTAGGAAATTTGTAATTACTCTTGGACTCCATGATCATGGAAACTTGGATGAAGTGATTCGACAGCTTTGGACACACCCTTGGATGTCTAGGATCGAGTGAACCTCAGAGATGCACATGAAGGCCATGATCATGCGAATTTGAAGGATGTAATCGAGTGAGTTTGGATCTACACTTTGGAGCCGATGATCGTGTGAACTTTGAGGCCGTAATCAAATGAAATCAGAGGAGTAATTGGATGAAATTGTTCCGAATGCAGGGATTGGGAGGCACAACACATTCATCGGCTGGTGAACACACAACCATGGGAATGTGACGAGTAGATTTAACCTTGAATCTCTGATGGAGAGCTGGGTAGCAGGAGTCAATCTTTTGGGAGGGATACTGCGAACTGAAGCTACAATCAGTAGTCAACTCGTCATTGTGAGACTGAAGGAAGACTAGCTGTGAGACAGTCAATCTTGGGTGTATGCTATAGTTGGTGTTAACTCATGATTATGGCACGGAGATATATAAAGAGATGACTCGATGTTGTGTTCTGCGATAATGGTTGAGTTATGCACAAGCAAGAGAGATGCAGGATCAAGATGGGATCCCCAGGGAGGATACAAGGTCAGGGGTACAACTCGCCTAATTAGGTGTAGAATACCGCGTAAAGGTGATCTTACCAGCCGGATTGGGTGTCGTACCTACCGTATCAGGAATGATACATTGACCCGCACAAGAAATTCTCTTAAGTCCCAGTTTCTCATGATGATTTCCCCCGTCTCTTTTCATCTCTCTCTTTCTCGTCCTCAACTCTACCATCACCTGAGAACACTCAATTGAGTCATCCCTCTCTATCTCTCCATGCCATGATCATGAGTTAACACCAAGTACAGCATACACCGAGTACAGCATACACCGAGTACAGCATACACCGAGTACAGCATCAATGTAAGATTGACTGTCTCCCTCTCCCAGCCGGTCTCATCTCTCATCTCTCGGCGGACCTTGTTGTACTCCACTCTCTACATTCCCATGATTACATGTTAACCAATGAATAGAGTCTGAGCTCCCATTGCACCTCCCAATCAACTGTCCCCAACATCCCTAATTTCGTTCGATCATGGCCTCCAAGTGCATCTCGGAGTGCACAGGATCTAGGCCTCCAAGTGTATCTGCAAACTCGCTCGCTAACGGCCTCCAAGTTCACATGATCATGCCCAGCTAGTGCATCTCCAAACTCGCTCGATAATGGCCTCCAAGTTCGCACGATCATAGCTTCCCAGTGCATCTCCATCCTCGCTCGATCATGGCCTCCAAGTGCATCTCTGAGTTCACTTGATCTCGGCCTGCAAGTCCATCTTCGAGTTCACACGATCACGGCCTCCATCCAAGTGCATCTCCAAACTCGCTTGATCACAGCCTCCAAATGCATCTCCAAAGTTCACTCAATCAGCGTCTCCAGGTGCTCCAAATGCACTCGAGTACCGTCTGCAGACAGATTGCCCGTATGTATACATATTGATAGACTGAGATAGATAATACATGGCATATTGTGATGTAGCGAATCTTCTTGTTATTGTAACAAAAATGAATATGATACACTAATTGGCTTGGGGTTATTGGGCCCTCAGAACCACTGCTGTGAGAATACCGCACCAAGTTCAAAGTCTCCTGCAGAGCTGCGCAGAGGTCTCATCAGCTGCTCAGAAAGTCTCCCGCAGAAGGTCTCAGCTCCTCGAAAATTTCACTATCCTATCAGGAACATATCATAGCATCTTGAATGCACCTCCATAACTGCAGGTGCTTCCAGGTGCACCTGAGAATGCTCTTGCAGCATCTGAGAGCACTTTGCATAGCTCTAGGGGGGCTTGGGAGCATCTGGAATTACTTAGAAGCACGGGTGAGGTCGACCGGAGTGTCTGGGAGGTTTTCATGTGGCTTCCAGACTGTTTTACATTTTGCTGATGTAATACACCCGTAATTTACCAATACCACAACCGAAATAATACTGTAATTCAACTGTAGTGCATGTATTATATAGTGCAATTCATGGAATATACTATATATTCATCACAATTACTCCTTTATTTCCTACTCTGACATTTCCTTTCACATCTTTAACACGGACTCTTTTAACTCTGACATGCTTGCACTTATAACTTTGACATACTCAGTCTCACAACTCTGACATGCATGCTTGGACAACTCTCTCAAGCGCACTCTCTCACTCTCACGACTCTGACAAGCTCGCGTCCACAACTCGGACATACTCACTCTCACAACCCAAACACCTCCGACAACACACAACACCACCTTTGAATTTTGCGAAGACCGTTATCATTCAATCAAACCTATTATCATCAGAAAACTTTTGCTTCGGTTTTCAGCTGTCTTCTTCCATTTCAGTTACCTCGGAGCCAAAATGGGGCTATTCGGAGCCAAAAAGCCAGTGTCTTCGCTGAGGGATCAATTGCTGAGGGCGAAGGAGAATTTGCAGCACAGAGAGAAGTCTCCTTCATCTGTTGTTACTAGCGAGAGCAGCCATATCGGCCAACAACTTGATATGATCAGAAAAGAAAACCCCGATCTGGAAGGAACAGTGACAACCTCGGTGATAGTCCGAGAAGAGCTAGGCGATTCTTTGGGAGGACCGGAGGTTCCAACAAGAGACGTTATCAATGAGGTCGCGAAGATGCACAACAATCAAGCAGCAGATACTGGATGGTATAGCCAGATTGTTCCATTAGTGCACAGAAGAAGCGTGGATACAATCGGAAATCAGAGAGATAGGACGCCAGCGCTTATGATGATCTCAAGCGACACAGGGGATAGCAGCGAACTATCGCAACCACCGACTACGGATTATGGGGGATTTGATATTTCCTTCCCACAGCAAACTCGACAAGAATCATCAAAGTATGAGTGAAGCATTTGGGCTATCTCTCCTAGCGTGGCACCTATGGATCACTTCATGATTCCTAGAGCGTCTGCGAAACCAGGAGTTATTGGGAGCAGGTATATTCGATCGGAGGAAAATATCGGTCAACACACAGACAAAAATGAACAAGTGGTCGGAGTACCGGATACCCCAAAAAGGGCTCACACACCAAGTCAGAAGAAATTCGAAATTAGCAACAGTGAAAAGTCGGATGTTGCGATAATGGAGGTGGAGTGGAGGAAAGAGTAAATTTACCCCACACCAACGAAGAAGGGAAAGAAATGCAATGACAAGAAGGGAGTCAAGAGGCGGGAAATGCCCGGACGAGCAATCCCGAATATGCCCCAAACGCCAAGCAGGAGGACGCTCAACAGCGTTTGGGCCAAGCTTGCAGAGAGCTTGGCCAATGAGAATGAACTGGCAGATCTGGGAAAATATATTGGTGAGTATCTTCGGAACACTGATGGACTGAGGAATTTTGTTGTTGGACAGGAGACAGATTATGGGGAATATGAGACGTCGTGCATTGCGCAGGGGGAGCATGTTGCGGCGAGACAGAACCATACGGACGCAGCAGTGATGGGCGTGGGAAAAGAAAATTCTGACCGTGGGGAACAGGTGAAGTTCGGTATGAATTATCATGTGGCAATGTTGGATAGACTCGACAGCGGGTTGGAAACGATCGAAAAGTCATTACCCATGATCACCATGGTTGAACTGGGTAGAATGATTCAACATGCGATGAAAGATTGCAAAGGACAGATGGTGGAACAGTTAACAGATCAAGTGGTGGGAAAACATGACAGGTTGGCTGAGAAGGAGAGGAAAGAAGGAATTCGAAGGGGAAAACAGGTAGTGACTATCCCATCAATGGAGGGACTGATCGATTTTGAGTTCGAACTGGGGGCGACTTTTTCCAATGAGGAAAATGAGAAAGTGACTGCGGTATTGCAATTAATGGAGGTGAGGAAGCAAGTATTGGAAGCATCGAAACACGCTCCACCTATTCCACCAGGAGAGATGAAGCAGTAATTTCTGAGATGCGCACCAAGTAGACAGGTTACGATCACGAAGAGACCAGCGATGACGCCAGCAGTACCTGATGAATTGAAGATGGAGATGAATAAACCGGAGGTGAAGGAAACACTTAAGGGACCAAAGGCAGGCAACAAGCCGGAGGTTAACAAGCCTGAGGAAAAGAAGCCACTAAAGAAACCTGAAAAAAAGAACAAGGAGACATGGGCCCAGCGATCAGCAGCACAACCCCCACCGAAGAAACTACCCGAGCAGAGACAACAACAGCAAGGGGAAAAGAAGAACCAGGGAGATCACTTTACAGAGGTTCAGAGACAGCAGCAAAAGAAGAAAGAAGTACAGGCAGTTTTGCCAGGACAAAATTCAATGGCGAAGAGGAGACTTATGTTTAAGAGGGAGAACAGTCTTCCTGTGTTTCAGAAAATGGGCTTGGATATTTCATCGGAAGTAGATTGAGCACATTTTGAAACCAAGGTCCCGCATTTTATATGCATCCAAAGGGTAACCAAGAACACCCGTGGATGTCTATCAACATTCACGACTCCAGGAGCTACAGCTAATATGTTTATTCGGTATGGAGATATTGTAATCAAGCCGGCAAGGCAAGTGGACACAGGAATCGTACACATTGAGACAAATGAGATCTGGGAGAGGGTAAAAATGCAAGAGATCATCTTTGACGGGTATTTTGGGAAGAAGACGGGAGGGGGACGGGAAAAATTGGGATCAGAATTGCAGGCCGAGTATGACGGGGTGGTCGATCCCCTCGCTATCAACCAGATTGGAGGACCGAAGGATGGAGAGAAGAGGAAGGGGGAAGGAAAGAAAGCATCATCGGTTGTGTTTGTGGTCATGGGGAGTAAAATGGCCCAAAAAGTTTTGATGGAGGATTAGAGAGCAGCCGGAGTGCTGTATGAGGTGGAAAAGTTCGTGAATGCTGGTCCGGACTCGTTTTGTGGAGTATGCAGCAGATGGGGACATGTTGAGCCGAAGTGTGGGGCTTTGAAGATGCTGTCCTGCATGCTATGTGCAGGAAAGCATCTAACCACGTACGACAAGTGCAACATGGTTGGTTGCACAGCCAATGCCGGACAACACTGCAACCATATTGTTGAAAACTGTGTCAATTGCAACGGGAATCACATTGCAAAGGCCAATTGTTGTGTTAGGAAACAACAGGCAATAAACACAGCAAGAGAAGAAAGGCGGACCTGGAAGGAGAGGGAGGGGGAACGCCAAAATAGAACTACAGATCAACAGAAGATGTCTGATACAGTGGAGGGCAGAGTACCATCGACTGAGGAGGCGGAAAAGAAGGCTCTGGATGATGAGCAGACAGGAAAGAAGCCGGAAGTCCAGGTGCCAATGACACAAGAGACCGATGGGGAATCATCAAATGCAGGGACCACAGAAACCCCCATGCCACAATGGTGAAGTGCATTATGCACAATTCTTGGAGGGGGTATGAGGTGACAATGATAGAGTTGGAAAAGGGAATTGTTTGGGGCTCTGATGTTGTTATGATGCAAGAACCAGTTTTTGAGACACAAGGATACAACATCAGTCACCCAGGATATGAGCTGATCAGAGGGGGAAGAACTATGACGGCATTAGAAGAGATCCACATTTGGAGTTTTCGCATGTGGATAAGAGGGGAGAACAAGATGTACAGGTGTTTCATGTGAAATACCCTTTGGGGAGAAAAATGAGATTGGTGAATGTGTTCGATCAGCTACCACAAGTAGAAAGGGTGAGAGGTCAAGGCTGACTGGCACAGACAGCAAGTTCAGGAGTGATAATGGATCAGAACAATATCCTCTTGGGAGGAGATTTGAATGCTCACAGTGATAGATGGGACCCAGGGTGCCCACCAAAACAAGATGCCAACGTGTTGAAAAAATTTCTCAATGAGTACGATTTGATGGATGTTACCGATGGGGAAGCAACCTATACCAGTACGAGAAACAGCGAAATTTCGAGATTAATAATCGACTTCTTTGTAAGGAAAGCCTCGATCACCAACAGATGAGAGATAACAACAGATGATGAAACCACCTCACATCACACGGTTGTGTGTGCCCATTCAGGATTGGATGAAGGGGAGGGAGTAGAAGTATTGAGAAAAGTTACGGGATGGGATATTGATTGGCTTAAGTCAGAGGAGGAAAAATAACATTATGAAACGGCTAAGAAACAGTGCAAGGACAAGAGGTCAAAGAGACCCGTTTTGGACGAAGAAAGCAGTGGGGATCAATTACAGAGGGAGGCTGATTGGATACAGCGAAACTTGGTGAGTCAGCGCATTTGGTACTGCAAAAAAGTTAAGGTTTGTGCAAGATCAAAGAGGTGGTGGTCTGCGGAGATCGCACAAAATAGGAAGATTTCGGGCTCTATAAAAAGAGCCAGAATGAGGGGGGAAGCATCGCTACAGCAGGTCAAGAAGCAGCGTGGCCACCTCAGAAGACTAATTTGACAGTCGAACACAAAAATATGGCTGAAGTTTTCAAGTTCAGTCACAAGAGATCCAGTTTTGCAGGCCTTAAGGAATACCAGACCAGTAGGCCAGCGGACGACAAAGGCTTTTAGATCCAGGAGTGGGGATGTGGCAGAATTCTGGTAGGAAAATGCAGAGTTGATAAAAGAGGAAGCATTTCTGAAACCATTGAAGGGTGTGGAGAGAATGGCCCAAGAACAGAGAGGAGAAATGTGGAAAAGAATAACCTGTGAGAATGTCTGAGAGGCTCTGTTCAATCAATCTGTTGAAAAGGTACCTGGTCTGGATAGATTGGGGTTCACGGTAGTATGAATGTTGTGGGAATGGGATTCCCAAAGAATAATTGCAATTTGCAGAATGTCTTTTAGGTTGGGAATCCACACAAAGGTATGTAAGGAGGCCAAGGGAGTGGTAATACCAAAACCTAATAAGCAAGAGTATGGAGGCGCCCAAGCATATAGGGTGATTATTTTGCAAAATTGTGTGGGAAAAGTGGTTGAGAAGGTGCCAGCCAACGCAATAGCAGAGGTGTGTGAGCGTAGGCGGTTACTTCACAATGGACAGTTTGGATGCAGGAAAAGATGATCAGCAATTGACGAGGTTCGAAGGATGATGAAGAGAGTTGACTAATCTTGAGAAAGGGGGAATACCGAGGCTGTGCTTTTAATGGATGTTAAGGGAGCTTTTCCACATGTGGCAAAGGGTAACTTGATACAAAGAATGGAAGATATGGGGTTTGAAGCTGGCCTGGTTAGGTGGGTAGAAAGTATCAGGGAAGAAAGGAAAGTGATTATGTCGATGGACGGGAAGGAAGGTCAGAGATGTATTTGGAAACGGGAGCTCCGCAGGGGTCGCCAGTGTGGCCAGTACTTGTTGTCTTATACCTTTCTGGGTTGTTCAGCAAAGTTGAAGAGAACGAAGAAGGGTGGGGAATTGAGCGTGTATCATTTGTTGATGAAATGCCATTGGTGGTGGAAGGTGAGGATGTGGGGGAATGCAAACAAAGACTAGAGAGATGCGCCGCAGAAACACGAATGCGGGCGAAGCAATACACCTGTCAGTTTGACATCGAAAAAACCGAAGCGATATTTTTCACCCAAAGAGAGAAGAACAATGAACTGAAGATGACCATCAGAATCAGGGTGGGAGATCATAAGGTTCAATACCACAAAAAAGCGACAAGATGGTTGGAGGTGTGGCTTGATGATCTGCTCACCCTGAATGATCATACGAAAAAGACCTTCGCGAAAACAAAGAAAGCACAGAATCGGGTGATATCCTTGATGACGAAGAACGGATTGAACTCAGCAAGATGTGAAAGGATCCAAGTCATGGCAGTTCAGGCGGCGCAGTTGTATGGGTCTGAGTTGTGGTGGTGAGGACAGAAGAATTGGGCTCAGGAGGTACAAAAGTAGTTGAATGAACAGGGCAGAAGAGTAACCGGATGCTTTGGAACAACACCTCCAGGAGCGTTAATGAATGATGCGGGTTTGATATTTGTGGTGGCTCTACTTAATCATCTTGTAGAACAATATATGTTGAGACAGATGATGATGCCCGATGCCCAAGGCGGAGGGAGAAATTTACAGTGAAGAAGGAATGTCTTTCAGAAGGTGGAGGGGATTGATGACTTGATCCCGGAGGAGATTGAGGAGAAAATAATTTATGAAAGTACCACATTACCGACGACTAGAAGAAGCCAAATAGGCAATAGGATTATACAGGATGAAACATGGCAGGCTTTGGTTGAGGCGAGGTTAGAAAGGGATGGGCTTGTTTTTTGGACCGATGGATCGAGACAAGAGGATGAGTGGGTAGGGTGTGCAGTGGTATGGAAGAGGGGATATACAGGAAAAAGAGTAGGGTACACCTAGGCCGACAGAAGCAAGCATTTGATGCGGAAAATCAGGCAATGCCGGAAGCAATGAAGATTGCAGATGAGATTGTTGAAGAAGAAGGAGTCAAAAGGGTTACATTGTGTAAGGACTCCTGGGGAACTTTAAAACGAATACAGTCGGATGAGCCAGGACCAGGACTGATATTGACGTTACGGATGATGAATTCGGAAAGCGCATTGGCTGGGAAAAATATCCAGGTGGAGTACCAGTGGGTACCTGCCCATAACAGGATAGAAGGCGATGAAGAAGCGGACCAACAATCAACAAGGCGGCGTATAAGCATTGCGGAAGTTATACCGCAATGCAAAATGTGCCACTCTTTCTATAATATATTTCGTTGTCCCATATCAGTCGAAGCTTGACGGCCGTAAAATGGGAAGAAAACAAGCAGGAAATACAGGAGATGGGGAAGCAGTCAAAGCACAGTTACCTCTATGATTTGGTGAAAAGGGGGGGGGACATTGCGGTGATGGAAGCCAACAAAACGATTGCAGCGAGGTTTTCCCAACTTCAGTCAGAACATGCACTTATGGCAGAATAGCTAAAGTGGATCGGAAAAGGACCAGATACGAATTGTTGGCGGTGCAGACATGAGTATCAGACTAGAGATCACTTGATCAAGTGGTGCAAAAGATAGAAACGAGAACAAAAAAGGATTTGGATTGATAGGCAAGAGGGGGAAGAGGGGTATGAAGGGGTTGAAAAGGTGTTAAAAAGGCCAAAGATTGGATTGCCTATGTCTCGCATTTTTGCAGAAGAAAAATATTCATGGGCTCGGATGAATTGTTTGTTTCAGACTGATGTCGGCAGAATTAGTGGACTGATGGAGGAGTTGGAGAACTCAGATCACGTGGAGTCGAGTGATGGGGGGGTATACAAAGTTTGATGTTGTTTTTTGGCGGTCTCTTGTGTTGTGTGGGGAAGAGGACTCGCGACTTTGCTTTTGTGTCTTTATGTTTCAAAAGAAGTGGGGAGGAAATGTGTACGGGATATATTCCATGGCCGCTAGCCGCCAAATGCAATACGATTACAAACAAACAAACACACTCTCACAACCCTGACAAGCTTGCTCCCACAACTCTGACATGCTCACTTTCACAACTGATATGCTTGCTCTCACAACTCTGACATACTCACTTTTAAAGCTCTGACATGGTCGCTTGTACCACTCTGACATGCTTGGTCTCAGCGCTCTGACATGCTCACTCTCACCTCTCTGACAATCTGGGTTCGCTGTTAGCAGTGGATCTGGGCTAGCATGGAGCTGGCAAGAAGCTCGGGATCTGACTTCTCTGGGATCATACAGTTATGAGTGGATCTGGGTTCGCTGGTAGCGATGCCGATGCATGAAAGTGAGTTCAGTAAGCAACCTCCGGGTTCATAACCTGTTACGAATGTAAAGCAGATGAAGTCTATTCTACTACCTAAGGGAGAAGCTCGGTCTTATATACGTGAAGGCTTGGAATTCTATGGAAGTCCATGGAAGCTCACGATTGCAAATACCCGTGGCGGTTGCGAGTGAAAACTCGTGGATAAGTCTACCACTGTAAGTCTGCAGCCTGTGAGTCAATTCGGTGATCTCAGTGTATCGGCGACTTCCTTTCAGGTCATATAGTAATACCGGTTGTAGCATAATATGATCAAAGACGTTATAGAATTCATACAAGCTCACTGTAACGGCGCTTATGGTAAGGCACCTAAGATTCATGTATATATCTCAAGTTTTTCTCCTTCTCTCTTCTCTCTCCAAGGGGATCGCATTTGTGCTTTTGGTATCTTTTCCCAATACATGAAAAATGAAAATGTACTGGTGATACGAAAAAGGCACCGGGAGGTGCTTTAACTCGGATTCGTGCCTTTTTGAAAGTCCTAACGCCTTTTATTGGGAGAACTTTCGTCTTGTGACTGTTTAAAAATGCTGGACTCCCGCCAGTGTGCCTGAAATTCATGACAATCTACTGCCGTGCTTTTCGAATGGTGCGTTTTCAAGACCCAAAACCCTACCGGAGTCAGTGCTCCCACTGGTGGCTGGTGGCTGGTGTCTTAAGTCAGTGCCTTTGAAGTGGCGAGGGTCTTAACTGATTTTCATACACCTTGAGACAAGACACACACTGGAAGAAAGGCACTTAGACTAAAAGGCACCTTTAGAAAAGCATTACGTAGCCCTATTTCAGCGACATTGAGTGGTGACCAAAGGATACTTCCAGTTCGGTCGTAGTACTGTTTAGAGCATGAGATGGGATCGGAGCTGGTATGTACATAAGTAATATTGCGAAAACGTTCTAAGGCTAGGGATATGCTGGCACGTGGCAGTAAGCGAAGCTTCCATGTGAATGCCCAGCTCAAATGCCCTTGGAGTCGCCAGGTCTTTAAACGGTCCGAGCGCGGATGCGTCTGATTCTTTTACAGCTCCGGTGCACGTCGCACGTTGCCTACAACCAGGTGCGCTCGTCGACCCCGCGGCCTTTACCGCATAAGTACATTGAGCTTCGGGCTACCTAAGTGCACTCGTCTGTTTAAGTGGTAATTAACGGGAATGAACCAAACTTGCACATTTTGTCTCACCTCGGCATACCCGATAATTTATTATGCCGTGGTTGCGTAAGTAGACACACGTATTTACTAGTGCAGTAAGGACACAATATGCTGTTAACTTGACGCCGCACCTATTTGCATGTTCTATCGAGCCGTCACTTAGCATTGTGTGGACAATCCGCTGTATTGTCTTAATGGAACTTGGAACGGGGGCTTACCGCTTGCGGTCTATAGATTTATATCAGCGCTGATACTTCCAAACCCAGTGTCTGTCCTCAGTACTTGATATATGCGTAAGAACTCAAACCTACATAGCAAGTACGCCACAACCGCCCAACATAGACCGGTGCGTCCTACCATGAGAATCTGAGACCATTATCCGTCCCTGCGGATGTGAGATAGACCTGCAGTCAACAATACCGGCATCACCTATCGCGGAAGACGACAGCGTGGTAGCGGAGATATTGGTGGGTGTTTTCGGCGTTTTCTCTAGCGGACAAGGGAATGTATATTGGTTGCTCTACACCTACGATAGTTACACAAAAAGAATACATCCCATTATGAAGAATACAGCCCTGATCTGGCTGATTGGGAGCAATCACGATGCTACAACAATACACCACAACAGATGGTACGACTCCCGTCTCCCTAATTTTCATTCTTCTCCAGATTGAATTCTTCCGTAAATGATACTGTATGAGGACTGACTATCAAACGCTAATTGTAGATTTAATCTGTTCGCCTCTGTTGCAGACCACGGGGCTCCTGCAGGTGACGGGGAAAGGCAGGTTTAGGAGTTTCCACACTCTACAGCGAATGATCTAGATCTATTCTAGTTTTCCAACGACACGTTTCGGAGTACGGAGGTCGCCGTGGTGCGTCTTATCTAGGGCTACATATCTTGATTCGTCACTTAGTATCACTAGCAATCGGTCGTAAGACCTGCAACATGCATCGGGATGGGGACCTGTGGGGACAACCCATCCTATTATCTATCCAACACTTTTACCCCAAATGACGTGCGTTTGTCAGTGCGTCCGACTGCGAAATGCGCCAAGTTTAGCAACTTAATACAGATGACCAGACCTATCAAACAGAATTTCGGAAAGTAGAGAGGAATCGGATTCTTCATTTACGCATTTTCCAGCTGGGTATTTTGCGGTATTGGAAGGCTTGAATTGAATAGCTAGTGAAACTGTCTCTCACTGCATATCCTTGTCTGCATAACTATTTAATACCCTTGTGGAGTCTGCTTCACTGCGCTGTAATAATTCTTGGATCGGATCGTAGAGCGCATTATCAGTTGCGTGCCCTTGGGTGCTGAGCTGTTAGGGTATAGATTTTGTATACAACTACATGTCATCTTAGACCTTAATAAGTAAGTTCGTTCAAGAGAATCAGGTCAACGCCACTTTCGGTACAACAGGTTCAGCACTCTAGTAATGTAATACCGCCGTACACATCCACTCACTAAAATACCATGATTATTATGTACAGAATACATGCAACCCAATCAGCACAATACAGACTATCAATCTAGCACTGTACCATAAATTGTCCTATCGTATTAACGGAATGAAATAAAAATCCCTACAATCTCTGAAACAACCCTCCACACCTAATCCTCAAACGACTACCTGCCTAAACTGAAAAAGATCTACAACATCAATGGATTAATCGCAACTTGAAGAATCTTGTAGAACCATGACGTCAATTTCTATGATTTGTAAGTAAATCTTACATCACACGAGTGGAGGATTACCAATCAGGAAGTTCGAGAACGTGGTCACTCACCGTATAAAAGTATTAGAGGTCTTCAAGGTAGTGGGTGGGGGCGGCGGTAATACCATTGAGAGGCCGGCCTCGTGTCCCCGGGAAGCCGCCCGGTGCAGCGCCGTCCATCCGTCGTTGGATTTTGCGTCCCTGTCAGCGCCGAGTTCGACCAGCAGCCGCACCACCGCCTCGTGTCCCAGGAAAGCCGCCCGGTGCAGCGCCGTCGATCCGTCGTTGGATTTTGCGTCCCTGTCAGCGCCGAGTTCGACCAGCAGCCGCACCACCGCCTAGTGTCCCCCGAAAGCCGCCCAGTGCAGCGCCGTCGATCCGTCGTTGGATTTTGCGTCCCTGTCAGCGCCGAGTTCGACCAGCAGCCGCACCACCGCCTCGTGTCCCCCGGA